>Ga0116227_10000588_pt1 | contig 72238 bp, 63 predicted proteins | sample S1TSphgellanicum_FD_89693 | JGI IMG/M metagenome (GOLD analysis project Ga0116227, IMG submission 89693) | Host-associated microbial communities from peat moss isolated from Minnesota, USA - S1T2_Fb - Sphagnum magellanicum MG | ecosystem: Host-associated > Plants > Peat moss > Unclassified... | reverse complement strand
ATTTCCTCCAATAGCTTTGCCCACAGACTGGGAACAGGAAATTCCGCCCTCCGATTAGCGCCGGGCCCGGTCGGCCTGAAACCCGAGCTCCGTTAGGGACGTAGTGAATTTATATATAAGATATGATCACATGTTATTCATAATCCTTTAAAAAAATGAAAATTAATTTAAAAGGAAAAATCATAATTTGTTAATGTTTAACACCCAAGTGCAAACGAGATAACATGAGCTGCACTTGCATGCTTTTGGGATTGCCTTTGGATGAATGTTTTTTAGAATTAGAAAAAAAAACATTCAAAAAATTTGTCAGTTTTTTTAATTAAATATTATTATGTCAAGGTTTATGTAAAATAATTCAAAATATATGTAATTTTCAAAAGTTTTGAAATCTATTTATAATTTTTTTTAATGCTAAAACCCATGTGTTATAATGTTTAATGAGTGCTTTTGAAAGCTTTTTATTAATCAAATATTTTTCAAATTAATTCACATGTTCCAATGATATATTATGAACCATAATAAATTAAAAGATCTTATACTTTCAACACTAATTTAAATTATCACTTTTAAACGTGAGAAATTAAACATGCATTACACTTGTTATGGTTCTTGTTTGTGTGACTACACCCACCCTTATGACATTGAAAATTCCTTTTAAATTTTTTTTAAAAGCAACAACAACAACCTTAGACTATGTTATCACCCCATCACACTAAAAGGATTTTATGTCCTTTGAAAAATAGCCAAAGATTTCTACAGAAGTGCAATTTGAAAGATGATGGAACAAATTAAACATTATTTCGAAACTCTTCTTCATTCCATCTTGGCTTGTGAAGGAAACCATTCTTCTAATGATGTTTATTGATGATGATGTTCGACTAACCTTTGGAAAACTTTGGAGTTGTGAACAAATAGGGAAAAACAAATGGGTAGAAATTCATGTCTAACTACATCAAAAACATGTCAACATAAATTAACAAGGGTAGGCAAGGTGGTTATGTACCCAACATACCCACAACTTTAAAATAGTGAAAGTAAGGAAGGACATTAGAATGGTTGTTCAAGTGTGTGAGCAAGTGATGCAACATGGGCTTTCTCACATTTTATGTAACATTTTTGTGGTCTTTAAGCTTTTGGGAATCATCAAACACCACCTATCTTTCCACCTATTTTGTTTGTTTAATTACAAATATAAATGCATAGCCATTGAATCAAAATAAATTGGCAAACAATGTTTGGGGCCCATAGTTGAATACTTCCCAATTTGAAACCATGAAAATGAAAATCAATATTTTTATTATTTGGGAAATATTGCCAAAAAGTGAAATTAAAAACTAAAAATCTTAAAATGAAATGGTTTTGATTATTTTCAATCACAAGAAGCAACAAAAAAGTAAGGATCACCATATGTGTGTGTGTGTGTGTGTGTGTGTGTTTTGTAACCAAAAAAGAGTAATCCAAGATTAATTATTTGTATTTCATATTTAATTTATAGGCGGATTGTTTGAAAACTATGAATTAACTGGGTCTAATACACATATTATTAAAAGAAAAAAACAACATGAAAATCATAGCATTGTCATTTTCTATAATAACAAAAATTTAAACCCTAAACCCTAAACAATATTTTTTCAATACCAAAGGCTTTTAATTTTTCTTGATTTCTTTCATGCCAATCTATTTCCTAAAATGAATTTCCTAAATGCAATGTAAATTGGTTTGATATTGTTAATGAAACATGAATAGATTAATAATGGTCAACTTATCCAAAAAAGATTTATTTTTGAACATGAAGAGATATTTAGCTTTGAACATAAGCATTTAGCCAAGTGTTTGAGTTTGCATTTATGTCATTGATGATTTCATACATGATTCAGTTTAATCCATGTTATTATGCCATTTGATTTATGATAAACAATGATACCTTCCTTAACCTAATGTGCAATCCCAAAATTTTAGAACCCATAACATCATTATGGCAAATTATGCACCACATTATCTAATTATGAAAAAGGTCTATTAATTTGTTGTTGTTCACCTAAAAACAAGCCCATACATTAGAGAATTCCAATTATGAGGCTTATAAGTAATCGTTTTTTCTATAGATTTGTCAAGTGCATTTTAATTTGGTACATATGAATCATCATCTATTGATGGAGTAGCTTCAAGAGGATGCAATTCTCTATTTTCATGTGACAAATTATCAACACTTCTATTATTATCATATCTTACAAAAAATTGGGGTATCATAATTAACACCATTGTCTTTAGTGTTCATGATAGGAATGATTATCAAGAAGGTGAAGCTCAAAAACATAAAGGAAAAAAAAATCCAAATCAAGATTGGTGAGAGGTGGAAAAAAAAAAAAGGGAAAATATGGAAAGGCAAACGTTCAACAATAGTTAATAGGGCTTGTGATTTACAACCTCTAGTTTCAACTTGCCTTTCACACCTTTGCTCCTTCACACAATTGCCTCAATTTTTCAAAATTGAGGTGATAAGGTGAGAAAACAAAGAGTTGTTAATGAGAGATGACAAAAAACATGATAGGTAACCTAAAAGACACTAGAAAAAAAAGCCTTTTCAAAAACTTGAGAGCTCTCCACTAGATGTCATTTCCAACTACATTTCAACTACAATTTTTTAATTTTTAAATCAAAAAATCAAATGAATTGAATTATCAATAGAATGGTCAATAGTTGAAAATGGTCCTCAAATGGGGGTCCACCTTGTGCAAGTGTTTTACATTGACAACTTTCCTAGTTGACCTTCAATTCAAAGGTGAACTAAAATTGTGATGTCATCATACATCATTATACCTTTTGGTGATGTTGCATCATCATAAGTTGGGCCTTTGACTGTTTTGGTGATTTAGTTTTTCGTTGAATGGCAATTTACATCGGTGGATTGATGAAATGCAAGGTACATTTGTAAGTTGGGATATTTCGTTATTTTATAATAGTTAATTTTTAATTTTGCAAAGGAGTGATTATTTTTTTTTTGAATAATTTACAACTCATTCAAAGTTGGGGAGTTTAAAAACATCACAACAACCTTATGAGAGGATTTTGGGGAAAAATAACTACTACAATATTTCAAGACCTTCAAAAGACTATAATAACCTATGTTAAATAATATACCTAGTTTAAGTTAATACATATTATATAATTATTACATCTCACCTAAATTAATATAACATAGGTATATATTATTAATGCATAGATCATAAGTTATTAGCAATATTAATAATATTATCGACCACTATTCACTTAATAAAATTATATATTTATAATTAAAAATATTTCATATAACTAATATTCAATCATAAATATTATTTATATTGACATTAATGTATATAAATATTAATTATCATAATTATAATCAATTTTTGGCAAGATATAAAATTAATAATTATTTATAAATATAATTTTATATTATTACTACCATCATAATATCATTAATTATAAATAACGAGTTAAATTACACTTAAGTATTTAATAATCATCTACTATTATTTTATTTATATATTTATTAATCTAAAATATAAATATATATGACTATTATTATTATTATATTATATGTACTATAATATTTAATAAATATCTAATCATTATTATTAATCATTATTAACCCACAAAATTATATATTAAAATTATTAATATTTAATATAATAATAATCATCATTATTAGTAAAATATAATTATCAATAATATTTTTTGAAATTTCTAGTTAACATAATTATAATTAGTATCCAAAAATGATATAATGAATTTTTTTAATTATTAAATATTAATTTATATTAGTATCAATATTAATAGTTATTATATTATAACTACTTAATAATAATGATCATATTTTTTTATGTTTTAGATATTTTATGTTTAATACTTATTATAACTAATAATTGGATTAGGTTAATATAACATAATTAATAAGACTATAAGGTAGACACGCCTATCACCAAACACCTACCATATCTTTGAAGTTTTTTGTCCTTTTGGAAAGATTTTCATGATCGTGGGTGAGCCAAATGAAGACTTACAATATTTCTTGGAACTCCAAAAACAAATAAGCAACAACAAAAAAGGAAGAAGAGGATGAGCTTGTCAAGGAGAAAAAAAAACATTTCTTGCTTGTTTTGAACAATTAAAAAAGCTACGAAAGTGCCACTTGAAGATTTACAAAACCTTTTTCAAATAAAGACAATAGAGTAACATCCAAAAATCTTAAGCTCTAAAATGTAAACTATTCATATGTGTCAACCCACATGCCCATCATGACCCCCTTCACTTGCAAAGGGCATATCTTACTCATTATTTCATCAATTTCAGATATCGATTTGAACTTGACCTTTTTGACCAATGTTTTTTTGACCAAGGGGTCATGGGTTATTTTGATTAGTCAAGATGACAAGTTGTCAACTTGACCACTAGTTAATTAAGTTGGCCACAATAATCTATAGTATTATGTATGCCACATGTCACAACTATGTTACATCTTAAGTATCAACATAACATTGTTAGGTGCCATTTCCCATCGAGTTTTTCATCCATTTGAAGTGCCACATGTGATCAATTTGTCTTATGTGGTTTCAAAAGTTGTGAAACCACAATGACCACCAAGGTTTTGATTATTTTCAACCACAATGTGGAAATAGAAAGAATCTTGACAAAAGACTAGCCTTGAATATAAGTATGGATTAGGAAGTACTTGCGCTTTAGAAGATCATAATTTATGAGTTGGGGACATGTAAGAGGCCTCCTCTAAACTTTTTTTATCCTATATCAACTCCAATTATAAATTGTAACAACCATTAGAATAGCACAAGTGACAAATTGTAAGCAACTTATGAATAACAAAGATGCAAACATTATTCCCATCTAAGATTAAATGAATCAAAGTTTGTGTGTCCATGAAGACTTCCTCTACAAGGAAAAAAAAAAAGTCATTATAACATTGTCATGAAGTAATTGATTCAAACATCTTTAAAAGTTCCAAGGTATATGTATGATGACAAGTTGATAATCAACTTGTTAGCTTGAATTCCTTCTTCACTTTCATAAGTACTAAGACCATGGAAAATGCCACTATACTTTGTGAACCCACTATGTTCGAGACCTTGTTAAATGCAAATGCATTTTGGGAGTCCTTTCCTTTGCGTTGGTTAGGATTCACCATAACAATTTTTCCAATTCTTTCCGATATAGTCAACAATTGTTGGCTTTCTAGGTTCATCTAAAAAAATGATCTCACATGACAACATTCCTTAATAATACTTGAACTTCACACATCAAAACAAGCAAATTATTAGATTCAACCATCATGAATCCTTGTAACTGTGATGTGCTTCATAGTGGGGGAGCTCCAACTCTTAGTGCTTGCAATTGGGAATGTTCACCAAAGTTAGATTGCCCAAAAGAACATTTCTAAAAATATACATGGACACTTCAAAGGGGCAAATGCCCTCATTATAGTTAATGGCTTGAATCTTACATACATGTGAATCATATCAATTGTTGAAATGATTTGGAAGTAGTGTACAACATGAATGAAAAATGCAATTGAACAAATAAACGGAATTATGGTCAAGACTTCATACAAACTCAAGTCTATATACAAACTTTAATGATTAACCCAAGAATGTTGCACATGTTTGAGCTATGTTTTTATTAACCATTCTTGACAACATCCTCTACTTTGTAAGTTACAAATACTAAGCCATATCATGATTGTTCATGATCAAAATGTGTTGCCTCTTACAAGAAGTCAAGTTTTAAATGAGAATCTATTTAACTTGTAGATTTTAAATAGGGTTTGTAACCAATGAACTCTAAAAGCAAACACACATGTTAATTACATTTACAAATGAGAACGTTTATTGATGATTTGTAACAACTAACATAACATGCTTGTCAATCCTATGCATATATAATATCATCAATGCTTCACAACTTTGACTTTGATGGTACATTATGTATATTATCATTGCAAGATGTGCATTCCAAGTGAGTGAATGACTGACTACATTGAAGGTCGTTGGAACAACCCAAGAACAAGGAACAACCTATAGCAAGATAAATCCTCTTTCGCTAAATGAAGCACATATAGGATCGGAGAAAGGAAAGAGGAAAATAAAGTTCAAGCATTTACCAAATACTTCCCCAACACAAGAAAGTCCTAAAGAAGTCAAGTGTACCTTAGCAACTTGAGAGTTGACAACAAGCAAGTTTGTTGCTTGCACAACATGCATCCAAATTGTGCAAAGACTTGCAAAGTTGTTCAAGAGAAACACACACAACACATGAAAGTGCTTGTGAGAAGCATCTTAATCATTCCTTCATTGTTGCCAATTAGTGATGATGATAGCACCATTGTCAAGTGAAGAAAAAACTCACATAGATTCTCTTGGCTCAAGATTTTCATGTCTTAAGATCTCATTTGAGATCTTGAATAAAGATGGGGCGAGGGGGCCTCACCAGCGTCCAGTATTTCTGGAAGGCATCTCTTCAAAAACTAGGGAAATGGAAAGCAATGAAAAAGTGTTTCCTTCCCATCCACCATCCATCCCTCATGGTGCAGTGGCAGTTGTCGGTTCACGCCAGCCATGGCCAGAGGCTTTTTTTTTTTTTTGGGGGTCCATTTTGTGCTGTAGCCAAAGTAGTGATGATAAAGATTTGGCTACAAGCTAAATATGAAAGTAAAAAATTTGAACATCCCTCTATATTTCTAGCCTACCTGAACCATGTAGAAGACATGGAATTTGTTTTTCAAAAAAGATAAAATTCTCGCCATTAAAAATCTCAAAAAGCACTTGATTTTAGCACTTTAATTTTTAATATAACTTTTTGGCTAGATATAACCAGCAAAAAAAGGCTGGTCACCACTATCATGGCTGAGTCCTTCTATTCCTGCCAATTTTGTGATGTCCAAGTGCCTAAGATTGATGGTTGAGGAGCAGTGTTATTTTTGGTGAAAGTTTTTATGTAGCCAAAGTGGTGATGATCCACAAGAAAATTTAGCTAAATTTGGCTACAAGCTTAAGTATGAAAGTCATTAAAAGAAAACACCCTTTTATATTTTTGGCTACATACTTGAACCATGTATATGAACATGGAGATTTTTAAAAATTGGACGAATTATGGCTATTGAAAATCTCACAAAACAATTAATTTTAGCACTTTTAATTTTTAATATAGCTTTTTGGCTATATATTGCCATTGCCAGCAAAAGAAAAGGCTGTTGAGAAGGCTGTTGCTTCTGGTTGATCAGATGGTAGTTGAGAGGAGGAGGGAGGGAGACGGGGAGGACGATCAGAAGGTGATAGAGTCCATGTTTGATAATGATGATGATTCATGGAGGGAGAAAAATCTAGGGAAGGGAAGGCTGGTGTTGCTGCTCTGTATCCAATTGTGTACACCAACAAGTGTGACTCCAATCCTAGAATTTCTGGCGTGAGCTCACAGGCCAGGAGGAAGTTGAGCTCCATCGCTGGTAACGTAGTGTTATTTAATATTCTGCAGGTGTCTGTTTTCTCCCATATCCTTTGTCAGCCTTTCGGCTCTGTTGTGCTATAAAAAGGCCTCCGGATCAATCCCCTTAGTCATCGTTCCGCTTGGGGCACTGACGCAGTATTTGAGGTAAAGTCGAGACGAGTCATTTGCTGTTTGAACGCTATTTCCAACCCCCCTACCGTGCTCGAAAGCAGAGCTTATTTTTTCTTGGTTTTTCATTATCGAAACTTTGGCGAAATTTAACCAAAACATTTAGGCGAATTTAATTGAATAATTTACACTATTAAAACAAAATTTTCCAGAATTTTCTCAATTTCTTTGTCTAAAATTCGTAAAGTTTCGCCAGAAAAAGAAAACCCTGGACAGGACAGGTGTTAGACCAGTGTTTTTTATTTTTCATTATTGAAAATTTGGTGAAATCTAACAAAATAAAAATTAGCAAAATTAGTCGAATTTACACTACAAAAACCAAATTTTCAAAAAACTTCCCAATTTCTTTGTCAAAAATTGGCGAATTTTCGCCAGAAAAAAAACACTGCTCGCAAGAGCGCCTGAGAATTTCTGCAAGGTGCGCCATAGGCTCGGACCTCACAAGGAAAACCAATTAGGACACAGTCAGCCTCTGAACAGGTTGAGGTTCTCTGCATGCTACCGGAAGACGAGGGTGATTGGAGTTTCTCTCCTAAAATAAAGAAGAAGGGTTTCTGAATTTTACAAGAGGAGGGTGGTTAGGGTTATCCTCCTCGGCGAGACAAGAAGGTTTCTGTATGCCATAAGACGAAGAGGAGGAGGGTGAGGGTTTTAGTGGTGATGGCATTGGCAGACGGGAAAATACGTACAGTAGAAGAAGAACAAGAAGAAGAGGGTGTGGAAGATGTCGTAGAGATCAAGGAGAACCCTCTAGACATCATGCGGTACATCGATGCCGTTCGGGATTCCAGTGCTGGTGCCATCGCCACTTTCAGCGGTACCACCAGAGACACGTTCGAAGGACAGGAAGTCTTGGAACTCCGCTACGAAGCACATGAGCCCATGGCCTACCGCGAGCTGAGGAGGATCTGTCAAGTGGCGAGAGAGAAATGGGATTTGAAGCGCATGGCGGTGGCGCACAGAACCGGCGTTGTAACCATTGGCCAGGAAAGCGTCTTCATCGCTGTCTCGTCCATGCATCGGCAAGATGCGCTCAAAGCTTGTGAATTTGTGATCGATGAAATCAAAGCTCGGGTACCCATTTGGAAGAAGGAAATTTACAACAACGGAGAGGCATGGAAACAGAATCCTGAATTCTTGACAAGGAATGCAACCTAGGTTCTTTCTTCTTCTTCTTCTTCACTCGAGAGCTTGCTGCTTGCTTGCAGTAGTAACTTCACACTCCACAGAAAAGAGGCAGCAGAAGCTTGCAAGTATGTAAAATTCAGCTCCTCTGGATTTACTCCCTCCTTCCTCCTCACAAGATAACTTTCTTGTGATCTGCAGGCCTTGAGGTGCAATTTGGTGAAGATATAGATAGCTAGTTGCAGAGAGACAACAATGGAGGAGGAGGAGCTACGGAGGAATTTCCTAAATCTACTGGAGAGTCAGAACCTTGACTCTATATGTACAGCTAGCTACTGTTCCTTCCATGAGTTAAAAAGTTAGGTGCTTTCCTTAAGGATTTTGACAGTCACTGTCTCAAACTCTGCAGAGAATCAAACCACACAGTTTCAATTCGTTTCATTGACAGACTACTGCATTTTTTTTCCTTTTCCTCTTTTCAATGAAGCTCACAGGACTAATTCCTCATTGAAGAAGCACATTCAATAATGATACCAAAGACCTGCAAGAAGACAAAAAAATATAGGAGCTCAAGTTTGCAATCAAAGGAGAGTGGGAAAAACAACATAACAGGCATTTGAGGGGTTCTTGGCAATGTTGTTTCTTCCATGCAATCTGAAGCTCCTCCTCATTTCCCACCCACATGTTTGATGACAGTTTTACTCAGAAAAGCAACCCAATAGTTTCTAGATTGAGACTGCCATTGGACAACATTGATGGAAAGATGGTGGATGCTACATTCCTTCTATTGCAGAATGTCAGCATACAATGCTTGAGCTCAGTTCATGATTGAAGTATTGCACACCAGCAGCACAAGGCAACCAGAAATCTCTCAAGGACCACAAACATAAAACAATTTATTCGGATCTCACATTTGAAGTTGAGTATTTTCTGTCTGCTACACAATGTTTTGTAGAAGCAGCCCCTGCAAAATATATCTACACCTACCTGTTACAGATCACTAAATAAAACCACTTTACACATCCTTGGAAGCACCTGCAGCTTCAGCAGGAGTTTGGGTGCGGAGCTGGTCAACAGCATGAACTGTGCTTTGAAGTTCCTCCCATATGGCCTTGTATACCATGCGTTGCCGGTTGACCCTCGATTGGCCCTCAAATGCTTCTGCCACTACATCAATGCTGCAGACCAAGGTATCCAGAGACAAATCAACATGGTTGTGTTTGAAGCTCCCAACTACTATCTACAGAAATACATACAGAAATTAATCTGCAATGTCAGATGCTAAGTATGTCAGTAAAATCCACAACCCCATCTTCATCTGTCACATATTTTGCACTAAGAGATATCTAGCATTGTTCCTCTCTCTGCAGATGACTTGCTCAGATGGGAGTTCAGGCATGATAGTAACCATAGAAAGAGAGAAAATGGATGCAGCTACCATACCTAACATGTCGCCCATCTCCATATGCATCTTTCACAGAAACCTCCTGTGCTTTCAATTGTTCTTTTATCTATACACAATTGCAACTGGAATTCAGAATGTCATCGATCAACTTCAAGCTTGTAACTGCAACAGACTTATCGCACATAATCCACAATTCCTTCCTTCCCACTAAACTCAAGAAACTTCAACAAGACCTAAAGCTCATCAGTAGGCGTGTCTCCAAAAGGCTTCAATATGGAACTAAAAAGCTGCGGCAGCAGTAAGTGCCAAAAGAGAGATACTTCGATGGTCTTTTGCAAGCTCCAGAATTCCATGAGACAAACAATGCTACAAGAAGATGTTGTTGCTTTGTCATTTCATACAGGGAAGAATTAAGAAGAGGATGAGAGGGAAGAAAAACAGAGGTGCAAAAAAGAAACCTTATCTTGCATGCTTGTAATGAGGGGGAAGTCCACAGTTCCTGGCTCGGACACATCCACCGCTTTCACTGTTAAGAACCGCTGCTGCCTCAGCTGCTTCGTCGTCGTCTCCCCTGATGACAACAATCCATACCTTTTCCATTGCCGTGACGGTAAGGAAGTGCGCTGCTGCAAAGCGCAGACTGAAGGACATCGAGGGTGGATAGTGCGGATGGATCTCAGCACGGAAACACACGATTGTGCCAAAGCTCCTGACATCCTCGCTCTCTCTCTCTCTCTCTCTCCCCGCAACAAAGAAATTCACTGCTTTTAGTTCCTGTATGTACGAACTTCAATTTCCTGCTCGTTTGATTGCCGCTGCAGTAGAGCAAAAGCCACAGCGATAGCAATCGCGAGCGCAGCAATCGGACTGCAATCGCACTGCAATAGCCCCAAAACCCTAACGGATCGAAAGGGCAGAAGAGGAGAAAAACCCGGAAGAGACGCAAGGAAGACGACGACGAGTATCATCCATACGAAGCGGATGACGTGCCTCTATTTTTCATCTGTTTCATTGTTTTTGGTGCTTTTGGAGTTGTGATCATCGACCATTTCTCATCCACTGAGCTGCGCAAAGAAACAAGCTGCGGGTAAGCTTTCGGCTATGGCGGAAGAGTTCCCCGTCTCGTCGCCCTTGGTCAGAAGAGAGCTTCGATGTCACTCGAAAAGCTTGAAGCACTCTTGTTCTGTGTGATCCTCCAATTGCCTTCCTATTTTCCGAAAGGAATTTCCTCCCTTTCTTGGTTTTTTGGGGGCGGAGGATGTTGTTGCATGGTCTTGAGAACTAGGACAAGTGCTGGGGCCGTGCTTTAGGGTTTCTTGCATTCGAGGCTTTTGCGCAAACAGGAAGCTCTCTGAAGTCCAACAAAAGTTTCAGAACAGAAAGTCCAGCAGCAAAATCTGTTGGCATTGTGCTGGATGCATGCTCATCAAGCTGGGGCTTAAACCATGAGACCTCTTCTTTCCCTTAACCACAGACCTCTCTCCTCCTCTCGTAAAGATCTTAATGAACAATCAATGTGTAAGATCTATGTGAGCTCATTATAGCCACACTCGATTCATTTGAGAGTGTGAACGGTCCATGTAGTGTGTGACTCCCTCCTGCATCAAGTGATTTGGGGGGAAATCATCCTCCCTGTGTCTAGTTCAACATTTCTGGGCAAATGTCACCACCAGCAAGAGGTGGTGATTAGCAACTTTTCTGTTGTCTTTTGTAGGTACCTGATAGCTAACACCTGATGTTGATGCAGTTTGAGATCAATTGCCTGTTTGATGTCTAGATGAACAAGCAACACAAGCAGCACAAACAAGATGGTGGTACAAAGTTGCTGCTGTGATGCTGTCTGCAAGTACCATCACAGAGTATTGATCAAATGCAAACATATGTACAGGAGGAGGAGAGATATACAACAAGGGATTCGAAGTTTGCCTGTGATCAGTGTAGTGTATCAGGTAAGAGTTGGCAACCTTAACAGATTGCATACATATATCCCTCCAAAATCAAGGGGAAAAATAAAATGACAGGATTCAAGATCCAGTGTATTTGCATGAATAAAACTCCAAATCAAAGCCAGTGAACAGGACATGAAAAAATATTGTGAAATCTCCTCACATTTTGCTGAATTGACTGCCTGCAAAGACAATCCAGGTGGTCATTATGTCATTGCAGCAGATTAGAGCAGGTTGGGTGCATGATGCATAATTGGACCCACAAGAGGAAGTGATCTGCCCCTGGCCTGCTCATCACAACTATGTTGGGGATCACCACTGAGAATATGACTATGTTGGTGCTCAAGTGAGCCAATACACAAGCTTTTGTGAACCTTTCAAGAAATGCTGCAAACTCAGTGTGGTCTCACATCCCATCCTCATTCCTGTCCAAAGTTTTCAATTGTGAGTTCTTGGTTCATCCTCCTCCACCAGTTACCCTGTGGTCCTGCATCCCATCCTCATTCCTGTCAAAGGTTTTCAATTGTGAATTCTTGTTCATCCTCCTCCACCAGTTACCCTATTTATGCAAGTCTGCTATTTGCTCTAGTCAAGGAGCTCCTCAAAAACAGGTGTGTTACAAAAGAATGGCATGAAAGAAAAGGATGCACAACACACCTCCACAAACTCTGCTACCTTGTCTTGTGGGCAGGTAATATTTCAGGTTTGATGATAAAGCTGCTACTGCCACATATGGTCATATAGAAGTTGCTGGGGAGCATGGAAAGTTGTTCAAGAGCAATACATACATATATATATACATCAGAAATCATACATGGGAAGAATGTGTGAGATCAAGAAACAAGTATTAAACATGTCATGGTGCATTGTTGTTGAATATGGAGCAAGGATGCTACAAGCTCTTCTTGCCACGGGAATCTTCTTTGTCGTGAGTAGCCTAATGACAGAACAAACACTTGCCATTAAATCTGAACAAAGAAACCAAAATAAGGAATGGTCATTATAGAACTGCACTTATGGACGATTATGAGTATACTAAATATGCTAATGATGTCTTTCAGAAGCACAATGGTCCCTCAAAGAGACTATCCCTTTGTAGATCCACAGATTTACAGCATACCAACTTTGCTATCAGAAAATTTAGCAGAATTGAGGCAACAAGTTGATGATTTAGATGAGAACAAAGATTTCTGTTCCATTGTATAAATACATCTACTACATGATCATCAGGTTCATGGTTGTTCCTGAAAAGGAGGGATTAGGGTTCATATAATAGGAGGCATTGCACGATGCAACTCTATCAGGGCTAGGGTTAGGATCAGGGTTAGGTCACAAGTTCAAGACAACATGCAAGTGTTCTTAGCTCTATAGTCTTGTGGCAAAGCAACTTTAATAGTCCCCTGCAAGGCAATTTCATTTCTCTGTCTTAGTGGCATAATTTTCAGAACATGACCACCTTGAAATTGAGCATGGCTGGTAATTAGACCACAGCTGAGAACCCTTGCCTTGCAACCAAATTGGTAAACCCTTCTTAAACCCCAAACCTGATTCTGTGTGGCTAGATCCCAGAAGTCAACCAAGATTCCTGACAAAATGACATATGAATCCACATCCAATAAATTGCAGGTTCTTTGACAGCCAAATATTCATTTGTGCTCACAAGTCACCTTCGATTACCAAGTTGCTTGCACCATTACATTCAATGCGGAATCACATATCCACAACAGGTGTGACTCTCCCTCTAAGGAATGTACAAAGTAGGGATATAGTACCCCTCCCCTGGCACTCTGTCCTCTAGTAGTTTAGTTTAAAGAGAGTTTAGAAATGACTTGCAAGAGATTCGATGATAAGCTGGTACCCATCTGGTACAGGGCCTTGAACTCGAATGCACTCCATTAGTTGAGGTATGTCTGTATTTACATCCAAGTAGTTGGACAACAAGAGCAGGAGGTGGAAGTCTGCAATCCGTTTTACATATGGCTTATTCCTGGTGCGCTCCAGATGAGCCTTCAGTGCTTGGAGACTTGAAAATGACTCACGGTTCTCAACTGGAAATGTGCATGACAATGGACCCTGAACAGATCCACAGTTCACCAACTTCAGTAATTAGCCATTTGAAAATACAATTCCAAACCCCGCTTTCTGTACAACAAGAAATCTTCAACCATTCCTGAGAGTCTAACAAAACCTGGTTTTAGTGAGAGATTGCCATCTAGGGGATGATTGCTTGCCAATTGAAACTGGCACCCTCTTTCCAGATTTTCAGCAGAAACTGAAACGGCATCATCAGCCCAGATTTGAGATTCAAGGTGGGGCTTCGCTACTGTATTTACAAGGTGAAGAGCTACTACAATGTTGCTGAAGCATCCAAAAGAAGCAAGGATACCCTTATGATTGGAAAACAACTACACTTTCCGCATCTCATAGAGAGAGACTTAACTGACAATTAAGAATTTCTCTCTATGACCCACCTTGATGCTGCACTCTGAACCAAGTTTAGAAAGGAGCCAGATAAGAAGGAAGATATAGAGAGAGATGGAAAAGAGGAAAGGAACAGCATTGGAAAGGAAAGTACTGAACCTCATGGTCAAGGATCTTGACAAGCACAAGGAAGAAATCATTGTCAACATCCCGCGTATCCTTGCTTAGAATCACCACATCTTTAGCCATACGGGAAAGTTTGGGGTCAAGGTCAGGACAATCCTCAACAAAGCAGCCCTCCTTATACAATTTCACGCACTGATCACTCAATTGAAATGCCTCAAAATGCACATCAGTGCCACCTTCATCATTCACTTCAAGCTTGACTATGGCAGTGGCCCAACACTCAAATTCAGACTCAGCATGAAGCTGTGCTGCCTGCCGGATCTCAATGCTAGAGAGTGTATAATCCCTTTTGGTTTGGCTGACCGTTTGGGTGAAGATGAAGCCAACTTTGCGTAACCCTAACCCTGCCGCAATGATATCTGCATGCTTCTCCTCCTCCATATCTCTCATGAGAAGGAGACTGTCTTCAGAACCTTGCTGTGGAGGCTCGTAGATGAATTCCACAGAGACTTCACCTGCTTCATTCACTGAACCGTACATGAATCCTCCTCTCTTGACTGAGAATGCAAGGCTCTGATGCACATAGTGCTGGAATGAGTCAGCCGCTTCCCTGTCCAATGACAAGGAACTGCAATGCGGCTTCTCTTGTCGCTCGATCCGAGTTTGGCGTGCAATGAGATCATCCATAGTCATCTTCTTCCCGAAAGTCCCGTGTGGCGTTACAGGCGGTCCGGCAACAATTCTCTCCCCACTGTACACAAGGTATACCACAGCTCCGTGGCCGAGTCCCAGAGACGATAGACTGGCATCCAAATTCTTCATATCAGTGAAAGACGCGTCTCTGTCGGGTTCTTTGGCAAGCAATAACGCTCGATTTCTGGACAATAATTGTTGTGACACAGGAACGTTCAAGGTTTCCGCTATCGCAGATTGCAGCTCTTTGACTGTTGCATTCGCTTCCACGGTTACACGCTCCAATCCATCTCTGCTCCTTACTCTGATCAACATCTTTGTTTGATAATGATGCCGATGACGATGATGATACACAAAGACCTGCAAAAATTTATTTGCCACAACAACAACGACAACAACAAATATAGCAACAAAGAGGAAATCAAAATCTGAAAACAAGCTCCAAAACTACAAACACGACCACGAAGCACACACAAGACCTAAAAACACCAAAAATCGCTCCTAAATGCCAACCACGATTGCGGAGCACACAAGACCTAAAAGCCTGAAATCGCTTTTTCTTCTTCTGCTGCTGCTGCTTCTTCTTCTTCTTCTTCAGCAGTGGCCACAACGACTACGCTCGAAGAAACCTCGAGAAGATTTATGAATATTTTTACTCCAGAAGAAAGGGCCTCGTCGACTTCGTCATTTTTCTTCTTGTTTTTCTCGTCTTGTTGCCTCGGTGATTCAGATCAAGTGCGTGATTGGGTGTTTTTTTCTTTTTTTTCTTTTTTTTTGGCAGCCACGCACTTTCTGTCACCAACGAAACCAAATTTGTATGGTGAGATGAATGAATTTGTTTTTTGTAAGTAACAACGGCAAACGAACAATTTGACCAATTCTTCCTCCAACTGCCAACGCATCTTTCTTGCTTGCTTTCTTTCTTTGGGGGTTGGGCTGACGGTTTCTATTTTCTTTTTTTTCTTTTTTTTTTGTTGGGGGTGGCATCTTGACGTGTGTCATGTGTAGGATAAGGCACTAGGGGAGACGGAAGGGGGGGCAAGGCATTACCACTAATGGGCCCCCCAGCAGGGACTCCTGTGACTCCGAGGCTGGCAACGACAACCCAGAGGGCCTTACACTTTGTAATGCCCTCCTGAAAAAAATTTAAATTAATTTTTTTTTTTTTTTTTTCATGCTAAACATACCCATTGGGTTTTAAGTATCATGAGAAAAAAGTGACAAAAGAAGGTATATTTCAAAAATGTAAAAAACTTCCATGAATGTTTTGAAGTGTATTTGGAGGTGTGCTTACAAAGCATAAAATCTCAGGAAGCATTTTTTTTAAATGGAACACCCAGGCCTTCAAGCATTTTTGTTTTTTGATATGTTTCGTGTTATTTTTTTCAGGTGATACTCATTGAGTATCTAAAAAACCATACAAAAAATTGTGTCAATTTTTATGCTCAATAATAATAATGCCCTCAAAGTCCAGGAGTTCCAGAAGTATGCACCTCTCAGATCCACCTTGAGCAGGCATTCACTTGGGGAACACCCTGCTCCTTGGGCTAATCCCTACCCAAAATGCTCTCTGATTGTTCAAGGGTTCTTCAGTGGGCATTTTCATTTTTGAAACAAGCGGGATGCCCTTTTGCAGAGCCAATATCCATGTTTACTATTGTAGGATTTATCATTGACTCAGGTGTGAACTGAGTACCCAACTAATTTTTCCTTTCAAAATCATTTTTTGTAATTTAATTGAATTTTCAATGACAAAAACTACTCAAAATTCAATATCTCCAACACCTTAGGTCTAATATTTTCCAAATCACTTTGAATAATTATTATTCAGTGAGCAATTTTCTAATAATAATGCACCCAAATTTTCCTATAATTTTTAGTTGTTATTTAAATGAATTTTCAGCAAAAATTTGTTCAATATTCAATGACTTGTTCATTGTAAGTCAAAACATTATGAAACCAACTTCATGCACCCTTACTTTTCAAGGGCTTTCCAATGGTACTAAGAGAGGCACTATGGTTTCGACAAATCTCATTGTGACAAACAAAGAAAACAAGCAAACTACCTTCCTTCATACATAGAAGTCGGTGCCTCCAAATACACGAGAACTTTTGCAAGAGAGCTTTATGAAATGAAAAGGAAAGGAGAGAGTGTCTATAACAAGCACATCATCATCAATGACTTGACCTCTTGTGGCGAATTCAAATCGGTGTCCATCAATTTTTTTAAATAACACCCAATTATCAACCCAAGTATTAATAACCTACTAGTTGGTGGTTGCTTTTTCTGAAAACTAGTAGATAACCTACTTGCCTTGTACATATCATTCAAAGAATCACAAAGCCCCTTATGGGTTGGGTAGTTAATTTTCAATTTTTAATAATTTATTTGGATAATTAGAGCTTCATGTAGGCAGGTTATCAATTCTAAAACCTTAAACATATTGATGATAGAATTTCTTTTAAAGAAAATATAAATTGAAACCTTGTGTACCTACCCTACCTATGCATTATAGCAAACAATTCTCAAGATTGGTATTGAAAATCAAGGCTTATGCAAAACTGGTGGTTATTACCAAAAAACATTGAGTAAATTGATAATCAATAATATTATTTTGATAAGGAAATTGATAACCAGTGAATCTAAATTTATTTATCTATTTATTTATTATATTTTGATACCTTGTGTGGTGCAAAAATTAAATAAATAAACTCCCCAGCTGATTATGAATAAATAAATAAAATTTGTCAATACTAATTGAAGAGACATGGCATGCAAATTGATGCAAAAGGAATTGAATATTTAGTTTTGAAAAAATTGAAATTGAAATACACAATTTGAAAAGACACTTTTTCATTCTTTTTCATTTGAGAATCAAATGAACACATTCTAATTTAAAACTGTTCAAATGATGACATATGAAACCTAAAGTTGTCATCCCTAAATCAATTCTAATGAATCATTGCTTATTGTAAATTACCAGAATTCCAACATCACCAACCTATCAATGAAACCCATCAAATTTTGTTAGTGTGAAAACAAGGTTTTGACCACTACCACTATCTCAAAAACAGACTCCTCAATTTTTATTTAGAGTAAAGCAAAAAATTAAACCATCATCACCCAAAAAATAAATAAATAAATAAATCCTCATTAGATTTGTTTAATGTAAAAACAATGGAAATCCTCATGTAATCTATTAAGTTCAATTTGAGGTATACTACCACTTAGTAAAAAGTTGCACAAGTTCACAAAGGCCATGTAGACACACATATTGATTTCAACAATTGAAAGTCAATTTTACGAAAATATATGATGTTGAATTTCTAGCAAGTTACTATGACCACTCATCATATTATAGGCCAAGTTTGCACTTTGCACAACTTATGTTAAGTGGGTATTGAATAAATGATTGAACCCCATTGGGTATTTGACTAGGTATGTAGGTTTGAAATAATTGAGGGTGTATTTTCAAATAACCACTAGTGCTTCATAATTGGAACACGAAACAATCAATGGCACTTGTCCTCACCTTGGACCTATGATATGAAAAAAAATTGTTCCTAACTATGTCCAATTCAACATTAAAACTAATCAATGTCATTAAATAAAATCCAAATTTCATGTCTTCATATATACCTATTGGTGTCTCATTAGGATTTGAGACTTCTCCCAACATGCATCACATGACCTTTCAATGTCACCAATTTGATTTGTTTCAAGGCAATGGAACAAGTTAAAAGTTTTGCATGATTTTATCTTAACGTTGTCATTAAATGGTCTTTGCATGCGAAATCTATGATGGAAATGAATTTTGATGCCAACATAAAAATTGGAGAGATCTGTTTTTGTTGTGTGGTGTAGCAACCTAAGACAATGTCCTAGGATCAAGCTCCTAGCCATTTAACAAGTATCAATGAATTTTGGCTCGAAAAATGTAAGCAACTCACTTTTTATCATTCCAGCACTCCTCCATTTCAATTTGTGTGTGATTATTTATATGATTTGCTTCTATGAATAGTCACCTAGTTTACTTCATCACCCCTTGCTTTTGAAAGAATCGCCTCTATTTGAATTTACAACAACAATTGAGAAATAATGAGAAACAAGATATGATTGTGAGCACATTTACACTTTCATCAAAATCGGTAGTTGTCTACTTCTTGTTATATGGATTGATTAATCACATTGTCATTTCAAATAGAATTTACAATGTATCCTTTTGTGGCACACAAAGATGTGGGGACACATATTGTATTATTCTTTAATGACAAATGTAAAATAATTTGATATAACATATTTTTCGTATTAGTTATCATTGAACATGCATGTGTTTTTTTGAACAAGGAATAGACTAATGTGACAATTTGGGTTCATTTATTTATTGTATTGATGAACTTTCTTGCAAGTTATGGAAAAAGTTGGTGGTGGATGGGGCTTTGGGTGGTTGTGTAGTGCTTTACAACTTGAAGTAATTGTTGTTTATGAGTTGGAAAGCAAAATTGGGAGTGTCATCCATTGGAGGTGGTTGTTCAAAGTGTGGAAGGAGAATGTCTTTTTGGAGAGTGATGATCATCCTAATCATTTCATTTTACTTGTGATGGTAGTGAAGATGAAATGAGAAAGCAATTCATGTTTTGGGAGCTTGTGTTTTACTAATGCCTAGTGATGTTGTAAAAGTCAGATTTTTATTTTTGGAAAGTTACTTGAGTTGTAAGAACATGCAATTTCTCTATGTCCTTTTTATTAGAGTATGCATGGCCATAAATAAGCACTTTATGTTATTGAACCTTAAAGTATGGAATGTTAATGAAATTATGAACCCTAAGTTGAAGAGTTGAACACACAATTGCAAAACTTAATTAGCAACATACGCAAATTTTCAATGTCATTGTTATGTAACTTGCATAACATGTCACAATTGGAAATACATCTACATCTAGACTTGCAAGTTCCTCGTATGAGAACACCATCCACAAAAAAGATGAACCTCACATTGGTGCAAAAACAAGTTTAACCATAATCTAGCGATGGAAATTTAGAACATAAACAAAGTACCATATAGATGTTGAAAATTTGACCATCAAGGGTGTAATTTGAAATATTTGGACTTTTCTTTCACTATAGTTGAAATTGAAATTTTTTAGCACCAACCATGCTTAACTAAGTTCCAAACGAAATATTATATCTTTGAAAATACCTTCTAAGTTGGCATGTTAATCCTAGGTCTCTTCAATGTTGAAAATCTTATGATGAACAACCATTTTGCAAAAGAAAATGTTAGAATAATGTGGACTTCCCACGCACACCATGCTATTGGTCATAACTCGAGTTGATGCTCAAAGGAGGGCACGCCATTGGCGGAGCAAGTGACCCCTTGGCACCCATGAACAACCAGCTATGTCCGGTAACCGGGTCAAGCTGCGTAGTCCATAACTTTTATTCTGTGGAGGGTTTTTATCTTTTTTCACATTTTAATTTTTGTGTGTGTGGTTTCTAGGTTTAGGGTTTCCATCTCCTTCTTCACCAGTTTCTTTCTATGCACCTCTTTTCACTCTCTACACACTCTTTTTTGTTTGTTCTGTACATGCATCTTTCTCTCTCTGTCTCTCTACTTGGGCACTATTTTTTTTTCCTCATAATCGACTTCATGCATTCTGCTTCTAGCTTTATTGATTTGAAGATTGCTTGCTCCACCAATTATTGCTTTGCAGATAATTTTGTTTCATGCATTGGTAACGTAGCGTTTTGTTTTTGGAAGTTTCCATCCAAGTGTTTCTGGATCGTTTGCTTGTGTTTTTTGCAACCAAGAAGCAGGCGCTTATCTGTTGCACATTTCTGTTTGCAACTTAAGCAGCACTGGGATCGGTCAATGAACTAAGGAAGAAGAAGAGTCTCCGCGACTGTTCTTCTTCCTGCTATTTTTCTTCTTCTGGAATTGACAATCATGAGTGCAAGGACGTTGCAAACCACAAGCGGATATGGTGTTGTTGCAGCAGAGGAGAAGGATGAGGAGGAGGAAGAGGAGGAGGATGATGTGATTTGCCCAAGCAAAAAAGACGGCGACTCAAATGGATCTGAAACGGACGCACGGTGCCTTGAAGCGGAGGTCTGGAAGAACCTTCCCGTCGATCTTATTGAACGTGTCTTGGCATCTCTGCCATTGCTGACTCTCTTGGAGCTTCGCACTGTGTGCAAGGCATGGGCATCGCTGCCATCTTCTCCACGGTTTCGGAGACTCTGTGCACAAGTTGCCAACCACGCGTATACTTACCTCTTTGTGTTCAAGGAAGTGGCGTGGTCCAGCAACTCCAATCCCTCTGCACTTGATTCCTCCTCCGGTGTGTGGTACAGCCTGAACCCTAGTTTCTTCCTCCCTCAACTCAAATCCTCTTCTTGCTGGCCATTGAGCAAACGCGAGGCCGCATTGTACACTCAGGACATAGTAGCTGCGGATGGAAGCTTCTTCTGCCGCTGGAGTTCGCATGACGAGGTGAGTGTTTGCAATCCTGCAACCAGAAGTGTGAGAATGCTTCCACCGCCGCCTCTGTATACAGATCCGCCACATGGCCGTGTGGCCTTGGTAGTAGATAAGCAAACCTATGCCTTCAAGCTCTTTGTGGTTTCTGAAGACAGAAATGGCGACAGAGCACTATCAAAATTGGAAGTCTATGATTCCATTGCAGATGCCTGGAAGAGGCTTCATGATGTCCCAGATGATGGTGTCGGCTACAATGTGCATTCCATTCTTTTCAAAGGAATCTGGTTCTTCATAGACCTGTGGAGCACTGAGTATTGCTGTGACTTTGCATATGATGTGGACCGAGATCACTGGACCGGTGTTGATTTCTTGAAGTCTTCACCAAGGCAAAGCTCTGATGTGCATTTGATCCAGTGCTGTGATCGTCTGTTGATGGTTTCTACAGCTGACTTGGACTCTCATCTGGCTTCTGAAGACAACACTGCTGTTGTTCCAGTATCTTGGAAAAGCTGCAAAGATGACATGATGACCCATTTGTTTCCACATGCATCCACTGTCTTCTGCATCTGGGAGGTGAATCCCTGGACCAAGGAGTGCACAGAGGTTGCAGTATCTGAGCCAATGTCAGCTTACCAAGGTTTCACATCCTCTGTACCACAAAGCATACCTGGTTTTTCACCTCCTGGGTTCACATCTACTGACACACAACCCTCAGATTCTTTTCCAGCATCAAGTTCCACCTCTTCCAGTTCACAAGAGTTTGATGAGACTTGCAGGCAGTTGGATGAACATGAGAGGTTCCATTACTGGTGTGTCATTGGTCACAATGATCTTGTCATTATTAAGAGGAACAGGAAACCAGGGATGCTTACTTACAGCTTGAGGAAGAAGAGGTGGATGTGGACACTTTCTTGCCCAGATTTCTCTTATGGTTTCTCCTCGGCTCTGAGTTTAAGCTCACCAATCTAAGCTTGTAAATTGTGGTGTTCATTCCAGACAGTGGGGAATCATGACCACCTTTTTTCCATCGCTGGTTACAAACAACTTTGTTGTTTTCAAGGGATGATCTTGGAAGTTTGGAATTGGGTAAATTGAGGCATGGAAGATAGAATTGCACAACTGAGGATGGCAGGGTTTGTTTCTTGTCAAAGAGAAGACTTTGGTTTTGCTTCAATTTCAAGAGTTCATAGCCTAGCAGCATGGTTGACTGTCAAGTCTGAGGTTCACTGATTTCTCAATTATGTCTATAATTATTATCTCTACTTGTAAAGAAATTCTTCAGTACTGCAGATTGTCAGCAATTTTGACTTTGAGCCTTAATGATTTTGTATAGTTGAACTTCCATGGAAGCCCACAATTTATTGTCAAATGCAATGGAAAGGAGATAAGGTCACATTTGCTATTCAGTACACAGCAGAGTCTCTTGTTAACACCCCCCCTTGCGGCCCCCCCAAAATATGCGTCCTGATCTTCAAATGTTTAGGTTCACTATAAGTTTTGCCTGCTGGATTATGAAGCAGACAAGGACAGTGCAGGAACCACCAAGATAGAAGAATTATATGCCCTATTGAACCCTGCATGTCCCATTCTAAATTCTTTCTTCAAACCAGGAACTGTGGTACTAGGTTAGCAAATAGATTTTGTGCATAATTGCAGTGATTCTGGCTACACAGCTGAGTCTTAGTTACTCCTCTACACTAGTTCTTTAGGTTCTGCATAAAAACCAGCATCAAAAATTCTTCTTATTGAACCTGTCCTGATTTGCAGGGTACCTCAGAGTTGAAAGAGAAATACAGCCACACAAGAATAGCTGAACAATCTCAAAGAAGTGAATTTTGGATTTACTAATTTAGAGTGTAACAACCTTACAATATATCCATGAGACATTCATCAGAGGTCCCCAGGCTCAAAAAGAAGACATGATACAAAAAGGTCTCTAGAAGCTTTCATTTTACCAGGAACAATGGATTTTGCTGCAACAAGTTGTCTGATTGTTGAAACGCTGATGGAACACTACAGAAAGTTTGAAACATCTGAACAAAGGTATTACACTCAGTAGTTAAGTTTGAGCAATTCTTTACTACCATGCCAACTGGTCCACTGAAAACTCAGCTGAACTTTGGCGGAGTTCGCTCAATCCTCCTGGTCCCTATCTGGAGGTTTTCCACATGGCAAAAGCATTTTCTGCATCAACCATACAAGGTCTCCCTAGGGTTAATATTTCTGGACAAGTAGCCTCTTCAAATGAAGATGAACAACCTGCTCTACAAGCTTCTCATCATGGAGGGACACCGCCACTCACAATATGAGAATGTAAAACAATAGATCAAATCCATGAACACCGCATCATTGTGATCAAATCCATGAACCCATGCCAATTTCATTCTGGGCATGTGACTTAACTGCTCCCACTGTCTCTCAGTACACTCCTGTTCCTTAGGGTGCCCTCACCTCAGATGACTACCTTACAAACCTCAGAATAAGGTCACATGTTATTATTTATACAACAACATACACAGCAAATTCAACTCACCTGCATGAAGTTGTAGCGCTCCCGGCCAATCGACTCATTTTCTGCAATTGCAAAATAGGCGAGGATGGGGTAATGCCCAACATAGGATGCATAGCTGTCTCTTTGGATATTCACTGCCCATTCACTGTTACCCTCACATGATCCAGAGACACATTAGTGCTTGGAAAGCATCCAGTAATTGAACCTGTCCCACATATTAAGCAGTTGGTCACTGCAAATTCTGACCTAAAAAATGAGACCTGTCTCACTGAACAAGCTTCAATCTTTTCAGCTCTCAGAACATATAAGGTCAACATAGTTGGCAGTGTTAAACTATATTACCACACAGATCTGGAAATTTTAAATTCGCCAAGACCAAACCCTTGCATGACATACCATGCCACAAAAAAAAAAGAACCAATTTGATCCTCTAGACTCCAAACTACTGGTTATTGTTACTGGAAGGAAAGAAACTGTTTGATGGTTCAAAAACTTTGGAGTCATATGATCACAGATAGAGAGAGATCGGGTAGGAAGTTAGACTTACAAGCGATTGACATCTGCATGACCAGTGCCCACATATTTGGCCTGTAAATGCTCGAGCTGACTATTTATGTTGAATCTGTCGCTCGCCTGAAAGCAGCACCGGAACAAACAATCCCATATTAGTATGAAAACACCAGCCAAAACTTGGACATGCAGTGAAGGGTAACCTTGTCAGCATCCTCGTCCGCATACATAACATTTTTCACATGGTCCTACAGCTTCAAAAGAAAACCCTAATCACTTGGACCTCAAAGAAGCCTGGAAACCTGTACCTGCTATTTCCGAGGTTTCTCGGAGAATAAAGAAAACAACAACAACAAAGAGAGAGAAGATGTGAGTACCTGCATGGTGGCGAGACTACGCGAAGCCTAACAAGCACTGCTGGTGTGGTGTAGCAGGGAATTCGACGAGCCGCAACAACAACAACAACAACAACAAAACAACAACCTCAACGCGAGAGAAAGACAAAAATGAGCGAGGGCAAAACTCAAAGCAACAAGCAAACCCTAGCGTTCTTCAAACCCTAGCGTCAAACCCTAATTCCTGTTTTCCATTGTGTCTTGGCTAAAGCTCCATCTTTGAAGCATGTCAGTGTTGACTGTTTGGTCGTCTTTGCCTATCTCTGAAGCTCGTCTCTGAGCCCCCCTTTAAACCTTGCAGAAGAACAGCAGCAACCGTATATAGTTAGCTCATGCGAAATGTGGGTAAGGACAGGAGGAGTTTTAACTCTCCTTTTAACATAAAGAGGGTGCAGCAGAAGGAATAAGCTTTGAATTTTGAATGCAAATCTGAGCTGTCGGAACCAGAGGAGCGTGTCCCACCCGAAGATTCTTTGGCTGTTGCCAGGAGGGTAAAAGAAACAAGAAGAGGCAACTTACTGCTACACTTGTGCCGCAGACATTGTCAAGGTACACACGGCTAGCTCCCCCCTCCTGTTGCTGCTTCGTCTGGTTACATTGTTAATCATCAATTATACTTCAAACCGTCACATGTGTGAGAGCAGCAGTTTGTGTGGAACAACAGGAGGTGCATTTCATGAGAGGAATTGTGTTGCTCTTGCTTACTTGCTTGCTTGCTACCGTGTCAAATTCTGGATTTGGCCTGTCTTTGGAAGTATGGAAACCCCACCACCCCTTCCTGAGTCTTAAAGAAATTCCACATATATGTTTTTTCCACAGATGAATCCAAATTTCCTGTTCTTCTCAATTACAAGCATAAGCAGTGGGTATTTTGATAGATTATAGGTCTTATCTAGCTGGCAAATTATGCAGACAGAGTGGTGCCAATTCTCTTTTGAAAGTTTGGAGCAAAAACCAATGAAATAATTCCCAACAACAAATCTGTTAAAGCTTATGTGAGTCAATTGATTATTATTTTCAATATCTACCTAATATCCTGACACCGTTGTTCTCTGCAGCACAACATCTTTGGTTAGTGCAACGATGGCGATGACATCCCTGTCTTGCTGCTGCAGTCACACTTGGGCCCCAAGCCTCAAGCTTACATTGAAAAAACACATGAAAATACGGAAAAATCCACCCACAGCTTTGACAGCTTCAGTATCATGCCTATACACTCCCACCCAATGTCAGCTCCAGCTTTGCAATCCTCTGCGATTGTATCTTGTGTTCAACATTAACAAATGTCAAGGTAGACAAAGAGTAGCAAGAATCAGCTCGTCATTGAATCCACAGGGTGCCATGGATTTCTCCATGGAGGAGGAAGAAGGTACAAGTCTTTATTTGTAATTTTTTTTCCTTTGGTTTGTCACCTTGAAATGGATTTTGCAAGTCCTTGCTACATGAAGCTCAATGGGTGTGCCAATTTTGAAAGGTATCAAAATCTTTATGTGGCAGAGCTGTTGATGAGGAAGGGTGCATGTTTGAGATAATACACTTTATCCTGAAAGGGTTACATTTGTGTATGCTGGATTAGTGTTAGAGCTTGGTTAGGATAGCGGTGGCACAAATACTGTGGTAGAAGAGGGATATACCTGGAAATGATCTATGGTCACCAGAATAAACAAAAGTTCAGAAATGATCACATGCTTCCTAGGGAACTTGAAAAAAGAAGAATAAGGCAGCAGTCCATTGATAAGATGCAACTTTTTTTTCTTAAACAGGGTTCTGGCTTCTCCATGCCAATGGTGGCAAGTCCATGAGCCAAGGGTCAATAGTCGATACCATTGATTTAAATCTTGCTCCATCACTTCTGATGAAATCTCCTAGGTTCTGCCACCTTGTAAAACTATGTGACCTAATGGCCTCTTGTGCTTATAGTTCCCTAGTGGGATTTGAACCCACAACCACTAGAAATGTTGGTCATGATGACTGCTAACAAGTAGCCTTTGGTTTCATATGTGGGAAACTTACATCATATGACTGCCTTGCATTGGGGTTGATGACAATTTGTATTTTCACTATGTTGGGGTTGTCTCATGTCAGTCCTGATTTGTGTGAACTCTTCTGATCAAATTTAGCTCATGTGTTCTCATTTTTAAAATATTTTTCCATGCTTTGGAATGATGCAGTTGGCCCAGATGTGACTGCAGCACCACCTCCCACACCAGGACGCATTGACATCTTGGTGACCAAAGATGTCATCACTCGACTTGATTTAACCCCAGCTCATGAAGTTTTTCGAAAATATGTGTATCAAATAGGTATTGACAACCTATAATCATCTTGCATGTCTTAAGTTTTTTACATCAATCCTAGGGTTGGAGCGGACCTTAGCCCACTTGATGAATGTGTCCATTTTCAAGGTTCATGGGCATGGGTTCAAACCTTGGAAAAATCTAAGTGGAAATTGGCATGGATCTCTCATTGCAGGTGACATTTTAACTTTGCAGGTGACAACACTAGTGAGCCACCAGATGACCCTCAAGAACTTTTTAAGCGGACTGTGGGCTTTGTGCTAGACTATGAAAGAGATGATCCATTGGACCCTCGAGAGCTTTCAGAGTACCCTGATATCAGACTATGGTTTGTGCGCTTGGATGCAGCCTATCCATGGTTGCCCATTGTTCTTGACTGGCGGGCTGGTGAGCTTTCCCGATATGTTGCAATGCTTGTTCCTCATCAGGTGGGTCTGGCTTTACTTTAACAACTCTTGCATTATAGCACATAACGTCACTATCTAGTCAACTAGAATATGGATTTGGCAAGCCACAGATCTCAGGCTTACTCTAGTCACATCCATGCCAATCATCTTGGCCAAATTGTAGTTCTTACTTTTTGGATGGTTCTTTTATGGCAGATGAGCAGGCGATTGGGCCTTGTATTCAATCCAGAGGCACTCGAGTTGTTTGCTATGAACAAATTGTTTCTGTTACATGCATGGCTAAATGCACGCAAGGTCCCCAAACCAGCAGTTAGAATTAATGATATGATGCGGATACTTGGCTTTGGCATAAGTGAGCAGCTATACTCTCTTCTTGAGGAATCGCCTCACCCATAAACCCACTGATGTATCATGCTTTCCACAAATATCTCCATACCCATTTTCTGTGCACTCATCATTTTTGCACTGAAAAGTGTGGCCCATGTCTTCCATTATTTCAGTGGGCAGTCTGGAAGTTCCACAATTATCCAATGAAACTGAGATTTATTTGTGCAGCTAGCTCCACTTCTGCACAAATGTTTTGAATTGGTACAGTTCTTTCTACAAAATCAATTCAACACCCAGTTGAACAATATTGTTGGCCACAATTTTTTTCTTCACACCTAGGTACAAGATTATGAGGAAATTTCAACATTTGTATGTGGTGCAAGCATTGGAGAGCACCAATGTTTGGTGTTATAGTTAACATGTGTACTTGACACTTGTGGCTTTTAGGGTTTATTTGTGTGGAGGCCACAACACCCTGAATGCGGTAATGACTTGTGCCCCCCAGAAATCATTGTTCTCACACAGTAGACAAAGAAAATCACTGAACCAAAATAACTAGTTCTTCCCTCCCTAGATTCCATCAGGACGAACTTCCCAAACATTGTTCCATACTTGTACATTCCATTCTTGTAGATGACAAGCTCACCCAACGGACTAAAATCCCAAATCTTCCATACACCATGATAACAAGTTCATCCCAGTTGTAATCTCTACAGTTTGGTTGAAGCTAATATTGATAAAACCTTTTGCTGTCAAGTTTTTATCTCTTTGAACTGGCACACAATATAGGTCGTGCCTTACCTGTCAAGCAGAGTCTGCAAAGCTTCCAGGCACACCTTCAAAGCCTCCTCACTTAGAAGGTGAGGAGGAAAAAACAGAGCTATGGAATAACTCAATTGTTTGAATAAGCATAGTGGAAGATGGCAAACTGTCTTCTCATGAACCAGCATTTGTTTTCTGGATCACATTGCCTTCAGAACTACTCCTGGGTGCAAGCCAATACTGGGAAAAGCAAAATGCAGCTCCATGAACACTCTAAAAAGGAAGCAAAACTAAAGTCTTCCCCAGCACACAAATGGCAAGCACAAAGACTGGCAAAAGTGCATATTCTCAGCAAAATTTGCAGGGAAGGTATCAAAACTGTTCAATTGATCTACAATTGGAGAGGCGTTTCAAGTATTCTCTTGACTACTTACTGTTACAAGTATTCTGCCTCATCCCATGACTTGCGAATTAAAGGGACACCATCTTCTCGCCAGAATATACGATCCTCACAAAGTGCTGCCACTGCTTCAGTGTATAATATATGCTCCTGCAAAGCCAAACAGACCCCCCAACCACAAGAGGTTTGTGTTTGCACAACTGAAACATATACTGAACAACACTTAAAAATTATACTAACCAGGAGCCCACCCTACTGGAAGTTGATATTGGACATCTAAGCACCAATATCGGTTTCAGTCTTCCTTCAACTTCACCACGTTTTTGTCCAAGCTCAAATACAGACATGCAAATGCTGTTCTCTCACAGCTTTCTGTTAGCATACTGCAGTCAAACTGCACCTACAACTTCAACAATGTGGATTCAATGATAGGTGTTTGGAAGAAAACAAACCTGCTTCAGGACTCGTGCAGCCAAGTCTGAGGGGCTATCATAAGCTAGTACTGGCACTACCCTCTGTGCCAAGATAGGACCACTGTCATATTCCTCATCCACAAAATGCACTGTGGCACCTGAATATCTGTGCACACCACAACAACCAAAGAGTTACATTAGAAACAGGTGTTTTTCATCAATATGGCAGCTCAGATGTATTGCAGTCATCATGTTGAATGTAACACAGTAAATCTCTGGGTGGTATGGTGGGATCTTCCTTTTAGATGTAATGGCTCTGGTACGCTGGAATCCTTGACAATTCCACATGGAAAACAAAGCTCCTATCCTTGTGAAGCTAACTATAAACACCTTAAGACACAATTATATCAAAGAAAAATCTTCAAGCTCCACTTGTGCAATCAACATACAGTTGGGATTCTGGACTTCAGGACCACAATGCATGGCTCAGACGTTGCAAGTTCATCATTATCAGACAAACTGTGAAATATGTATAGGTCATCATAGCCAAAAGCACTTTTGATGAACAAGTTCATGCTACAGATTCAAGCTCCACTTGTGCACTCAATGTACAGTTGGGATTCTGGACTTTAGGACCACAATACATGGCTCAGACATTGCAAGTTCATCATTATCAGACAAACTGTGAAAATAATTGTAGGTCATCATAGCCAGTACCACTTTTGTTGAACAAGTTATGTTACAGATTCAGAAACTTCATGGTAAAAGAACAGAAAAATCTAGGCTAAAATCCACAACTCTTGGTTCAGTCCAGTTCTAGAAGATTTTCCAAGGTATCAACACAACTATTAGACTCAGCTTCTGAATGTCATCATCAGACTGTAAAAACCCCTGTAGGGTCACCAGAGCAATCTTCATCCCAGGTCTACAATCATAAAACACAAGTATAGAGATACCAGAAGCTCCAAGATGACTGAATGTTTCCTTTCATCAATATAATCGAGTATGAAAAGATTACCGTAAGCCACCAAATGTCAAGCAGAGAAGCTGCTAAATGTCAAATAGAGAAGAGTTATAGCTCGACTGATATTGGAGTCAATGAAGAAAAGACAATAATCCCACCGTACTACTTCCACCCCCAAAAACTCACCGGGCACCAGATCGAATCACAGCTTCATGCACTTTCATCCCATAAAACCCTTTGCCACCAAATGAAGGCAGCAAAGCAGGATGTATGTTCAGGATGGCCCGAGGAAACACTTGAACCAGCTCAGTGGGTAGCATCTTCAAATAGCCAGCCAATAAGATGTAATCAACACCTGAATGCCTACAAACAGCACTGTTAGGCCATTCTCTGTTCTGCAAAGCATAGCAGCCAATGGGTGTCAAAACCACAATGTATCCAAACCAGAATCATCAGGGACAAATTCACATATCCAGATTGAAGGTAGTAGGGATGAACAGGGAAAATGCAGGTACACCTGAGAGAATCCTAGGAGCAAACAGATATGAGATGCCATCATTACAGTGCACATATCAGAATTCAAGGATAATCCACATTTCCAGGTAGCAGCAAGGATGAAGAAGGAAATGAAGGTACACCTCAGAGAATCTACAAGCTGAGATGCAGAAATGCCATCCTGGGCATACTTGTTTTTTGGATATGGAAGAATGGGGATTTTGTGCTCCTGTGCATATTCACAACCTTTGCAACCTAGGCCACACAAAAAACGCAACAGATTGAAGATTTACAAGAAAGTTAAGGAGTAAGCAAACAAGGAGAAAAAAGAGTTAGTCTGATTTTGCAACCTCTGCAATCTATAACTACTCCTTTTATGTCTGTTGATCGATGAGACACCCATTGAAGATCTAGAAGCGAAAAGAGGAGCAAAAGATCAAGGGGAAAAATCATAGGAAGAAAGAATACATACCAGGTCTATCGGAAACCACAAGAACAACGTCGCCATAGATGGCGTTTTGGAGAGTGGCCGCGTGAAGAGCTCGGAAATTAGAGCCTCCTCCTGATAGAAACACAGCAAGTTTCGCTCTCTGAAAACCGTCCACACCTTGCTGTTGTACTCTCTCAGATCGTGGCTGCTGCACTATGCCTTCTCTACTCGCCTCCGCTCGCTCCTCCTCTTGTGACGGATCCATGCACCGTAACTGCCAATTCCTGAGATTCACGCATCCTCCCGCTCGTGAAGCAATGCCACGATGATGCGGCATGATCCAAGCCAGCATCTTCCAGTTTTGAAAGCTCCTCAGTGGGACGTCCTCGGTGGACAAGCGAGTGATATGTCGCCTTGCAGCATCAGAATCACCACACGCTGTGCAATGGAGAACAAGAGAGGGCGAAGAAATGGGCAGTGAGAGATGCTGCTGCTGCTGTGCAACAGCAGCATTACTACATAGTGCGAGTTTCGCGAAGCTCAGAACCATGATGGCTCTCGCCCTCCCTTCCGCGCTGCTCCTGGAAACTCTGCAGCAGACAGCAACCCTCGTCAACAAAACCCAGAACCCCAAACCCTAACACTATTCCCTTATACCCCTTCTTCAACGCAGAGATCTCGGCATTCGAGGAGGATCGGTAGTTGCGCATCTTCGATGTTCGTTCGGCACAGGGCGCAATCTCCAGATGGGTGTCGCATTTCGCGCGCAACACACATAAACTTTTCGTTCAAATCCTGTCTCGTTTTCCGCGAAGTGACGCAACATCTGAGCTCACGGAAAAAAACGAGCACAAGAAAAAAGACGAAATACCCCACGAGCTCTCTGTCTCTGTCTCTCTCTCTCTCTGTCTCTGTCTCTGAGAGAGAGACAGACAGACGTCATCGAGTTTGTTTCTTCTTGTTCTTCTCTCAGACAGACATCGAGTTCTTCTCTCAAACGCCCAACAACCAGCCACACAAACTGATTAGGGTTTGAAGCTCAAAGTCTTCTTTTTTCTTCGTCTTCCTCGTCTGCTCATTTATGCCGTTGGACTCTCTCGATCGCTTTCAACCTTCTTCTTCTCTGTTTTAGATTTGATCTGAAGTGTTCGTGGATGGGAGATGGTACAACCCAATTGTCGCAATTCCGCTGAAGTTGAGTAGAAACGGGAGTCCGTGTGGTGGATACCGGGAGAGAGAGAGAGGAGATTGGAAGATGGCTACGTCGGAGGAAACATCTGCGTCTCGGTATGTCAAGCTGGGGAAGGAGCAAGACGTGCCTGTGGAGGAAATTCGTCCGGGAGAACTCAATCAACCAGTTCATGTACCTCAGGTTGGTTGTTGTTGTCGATGAGCTGTTGGTGTCTGCTTCTGGATCTCTGGATCATGTTTTTGTTTTGGGGATCATCTGCTTCTCTCTTTTCTTTTGATCTCTCTGATGTGTGCTGCTTGTAATATCTTCTTCTTCTTCTTTTCTGTTTTGTTTTTCTCTTTCCAAAAGCACGTGCACCCTCGTCTGTAAGTCTCATTCTGTTTCTTCTGATGATGATGACGTCTATGAGTCCTACTCCTCTTGATCCGGATCTCTTTTCTTTTTCTCCCAATTAGATTTGTCAAATCCATGGCTGATTCTGATTCTGATTTTGATGAGATGGAATTCAAAACATGGTTACAGACACAGACATGACAGTGGGGAAGAAGGAAAGACTTGGTAGCAGTTGATGAAAGACATTCTTGGAAGAATTGCTACTGAAGACGTTCTTGGAAGAATCAGTACTCATTTGTTCAGCAGATAAAGATTGGAGTAGCTGTCAATGGAAGACATTTTCTTGGAAGAATTGGCACTCAATTGTTCAGCAGATAGAGATTAGAAGCCAATGTTTCGGAAGCAAAATTGGTCTTTTAACTAAACAATCACAGGTTCCATGAGGTGCAATTGTTTGCACAAATGCTGGCTGTCCATTTTCAAGCTACACAAATTCATGTCTTTGAGCTCTAGTTCGCAGGATGATGTTAGGGCTTGAAAGTTGATCACATAGTTCGTTTCTCTCTCTCAGTGCATACTTTGTTGCACCCAGATTTGTTGTAATTTATGAGAATATTGTTGTGTTGCTTCTTTTTGGAATTGGGCAGAGAGAGAGACCTGAGAGAGACAGGCAAGAAAACAGATTGAAGGTATCATTATAATATCTATCTTGCTGTGATGATGGTCTGTTGATCACCAAACTTACAGTGTTTTGGTGTGGGTTGTTGTTGGACAGCTGGTAGTGCACAAGTGTGGGGAATGTGGACAGCCTCTACCTGACAGCTACAAACCACCTAGCAATGAACCTTGGACAACAGGGATCTTTGGATGTGGTGAAGACATGGATTCCTGTGAGCTTTCCGTTTTACCCCTTCATAAACCTTGACCCTAGCTTATATCTCTTTCACATATCTGATATTTTACTTTGTGCTTTCTCCTCAAGCTCACATATATATGGGTATCATACTGCCTCTTAAAAATTCATGATCGCTGGAGGTTGCAATGTCCAAACATTTGATTTGGCACCCTCATCATGAGCGAACATCTCAGCCACAACAATCTTTCAAAAGACAAGTTAAACCCAATGAAATATTTCCTTGATCGAGGAACCCAAGAATACCAAGTAGATAAATACACACTTCCAAATTGCTATCAACGTGATTTTCTGTTTTTATATCATAGTAAATCAGTTTCTTCTGCCATACTCATTATCTTGCATTGCTCTCTGAAACTTGAAGCTTTCTGGCTGGCTCTGGCTGTTCACCTGCACTTGCTATTCCCAGCCCTCTCTCTTAGAAAAGAGCTCTTGAGAAAAAATGCTGCCTTATATGCTGAAGGATGCTTCAACAATATTTTAGGAGTCAAGATGGCATGAATCCTTGGGAATGGGATTCCACCAATGTGTGCAGCAATATCCATTGCTCTAGTAGTAGATCTACAAACATGGGCAGGAGAATGATGGGATGTGGAAGGGGCTTTGTGTGCAGGCTGGAGAGGATTCTTTTGCCCGTGTGTTTTGTTTGGGCATAATGTGGAGAGGATGAAGGATGATGTGCAGTGGACTACACCATGTTTGTGCCATGCTATCTTTGTGGAGGGAGGCATTGCACTGGGATGTGTCACCTTGGCTCTTCATGGACTGAATCCAAAAGCAGTGTTTCTTATAGGAGAGGGCCTGATTTTTGCATGGTGGATGTGTGGTATCTATACTGGCCTCTTTAGGCAGGAGCTCCAGAGAAAATACCACCTACAGGTTATCCATCTCCTCATTTTTCCTGCAAATGTCCTGTTTGTGTGAGAAAGGTATTGAACAGTCTGAAGGTGACCTAGAAGATGACTGAAATGTATGTGTGGGGACTGCAGAACTCGCCTTGTGACCCGTGCATGGTACATTGTTGTTTGCACTGGTGTGCACTCTGTCAAGAGCACCGTGAAATGCAAGGCCGCCTCTCTGATGACTTGGTCACACCAATGACTGTCATCAATCCCCCTGAGCCTCAAGAAATGGACAGTCGGGAATCTGCTACTGTTGACCATGAGGAGCATGCAGAAATCCAGCTTTCAGATATGAACATGTGAATAGATTTGTTGTAGTGAAGAATTTTAAGGTGAGTTTTGCCTGCTCCAGACCAAATGTTCTTCCTGGGCTAAGGCTAAAGTGTTCTTGAGTTAACTCAGGAGGGTTGTGTTGTGAAATCTGGTGCTGTCTTTACTTTCATGCATGTAATTGACAAAGCACAGTATGTTCTCAGGAGTAGTGCAGCATATTGCTTACTTTTTTCCATCTTGCAACACAGCCTTGGTTTTTTGATCTTTAACCTGCAAATTGGTGTTTCTGTCCTGTCTCTCAGCTGGCATAGTTATGAACAATGTCAAAATGAAAGGCTCATTCTTACTCTTTGGGCATTGATGCAGGAATGCTTGTTTATATGGTGTGAATAGTGGATAGGGTTGCATGGCAACATTCTCGGGCCATCTTCCACTGGTTTGGGGTTATTAGCAAGTAGTGTACTTTCTGAGGGTTGTTTCCCTCTTTCTTGCTGATAACAAGACCCAGATTGGAGGGAGACTGTCTCCGTGTGTGCATTCTATTGAGCACACAAATTCTCCCAATAGTGGTGTTTGCACAAGCTTGCTTACTTGGCCTAGAATGGGACTTGTTCAGAAATGCAAGAAGAGAATTTCTTACCATATGGCTATGGTGGAGCATTTTAGTCTAAATGCTTCTTATCATTACAAAGGAAGATGTACAGGGCACCCATTTGGCAATCCCAGCAAATATGAATGCTGAAACTCACTCACTCAGCATTTCATCTTCCATAACAGCTTATAGCTTGCATGAGAACAGTAGATGGTAGTTCAAGTCAGCATTGTGGTTGATGCTGAATGTGAGTCAAAGATTGTGAGCAAGGATGATGCACTGTTTCAAAATGTTCTTTTGCAGCTGGCCCTCTTTTTAAAGGGATGTAGAATTCTACACTGAATCAGACTGAAGCTTAAAGCTACGAGGATCAGACTGAAGCTTAAGATACTGAGTTGTTTTGGAAGGTGACACAACCTGTGCTTCACCGGGCACAGCCCAATTCAACCTTTGGTGAAGGACTCAGCAAAGATGAGATTCAGAGTGCTCATATGGAGAAGGACTCAGAGACTTAACTCTTCAAAGACAGCACAGATTTGGAATCTTCCAAAATGGTGCTCAGGTGCCTGTTACTGATAATTGGCACTTTTTGCTGAAATAGTTTTAATATTGAAAGAAATGAGTGTCATCTGGCAACCTCAATTTCAATATTTCAAGTTTCAACGGTTTGGAAATTGAAGGCAAAGAGTTCACCAAACTCTGCACATTTTGCTGGAATTACTTTAATACTGAAAGAAACATCCCAACCCTCAAGTTCAAACAGTTTTCAAGTAAAGGGTAAAAAAATATGGTGGACTTGCACTTTGCACTGACATTTTAATATTGAACGAAATAGGGGCTCTGGCAGCCTCAATTGGAATATCTGAAGTTTTAACAATTTGCATACAAGCTTCTTATCCCCTAGTAACTCTGGAGTCTGCTCCTTATGGCAAGTTCAAACCAGCAATTAATATAGGAAGCGTTCCAGAAAGTTCCCAATTACATGGGTGGACATTCCTCACAGTGTGGGACCAAATGTAAACCACCACAATCCAAAGTCTCTCCCTTACAAGCAGTGGGCCAAGAAAGGTTCAAAAAGTTTGCTGAAACTGCATGAGCCCAACAATGTGCAATGCAAAACACAAGTAGCTTGAGAAAGCTAAGTGAGGATGTCAATAAGAACAGCTTTTGCTGAGGGATAAGGGTCTTTGCCAAGAGTTTCAGGGATGATATGGTCATCAAACATGGAGGAAATGGGTAGGGAAGATTCAATCAGTGACAAGAGATTACTACAGGAAGGAACAAAGATGTTTGGAAGCAGTATACCCTATCACATCTGCAAGAACTTATTTACTCAGGTCGTAGCATAAGCTGGAAAGTACAATTTAGTTGGAGAGCTTGGCAAACCCTCTCTGAGCCTCAACAACTTTGTCAAGTTCATGTGGGTCAAATTCAGCTTCAATACTTACAGTCTCAAGAATACAAAGCCAAGGACACCCCTATCAATGTACAGAATGGGGTCATACACAAAGCAAAGAGAGTTCACAACAAACTCTTCACCACTCCATGACATGAATCTACACTTTTTGCCTTCATATTTCCCTTAAAACTATACTAGCTAGAGTGAGTATCCCCTATAATAAGGGCTGTACCAATCTTTTACTGGGTCTCACTTCCTTTTGCATGGTTTAATGGCAAGAGCAAAGTCATCAGGCAACAAGCTTCTCAAACCATAGCATGTGGTCCAGTAATATGAAGAGCAAAGGTGAATTTGCAGTGAGAGAAGTGAAAGCAACCCCAGGCTAAGAGATCAACAAATCATGATACTAACCAAGCTAAGGCAGATGACAAGTAAGCTGAAATTATTACTATAAAACTTCATGAAATTTGGATGGTGGAATCCATTTACCAGAACATGATGATTTAGCTATTTTCTATGTACACTTCTCCTGCTGCGACTTGTACTCCCTGCAGCACCTGCACCTGTGGGCATTTGGTGTTGAAGGGCCGCCAAATCACGAACTCGAGCTAAGATGGTAGCTGGAATAGCTGCAGTGAACTGCTTCTTCCTTTCTCCCTATTAGGATCATTCCCCAACCCATGTGTTAAGACATAGACCAAGTATGGTGCAGAAAGCCATCATCTGGTCAGTCCTACCAGAGAGTGACATTCTAATAGACTGAAAAAAAAACCAGGACAAACTATGAAAAGACAGCAAAGTGTATATCTCTGTCAGAAATGAGAACTCTCCATCCTTATGGATTAAATCAACCTGATTATCATTTGTGAAATGACCTGACAACAAGGTAGACAGATTTCAAACCACATGTCAAGTGACCATAACAGCAAACTTTAAGAGAGAGGGCAGAGCAGAGAAAACACTAAAAAAAAGTAATAGTGGAGAATAAAAAGTGATGCAATGTTCTGCAACTATCAACAGCAATATATCAGGCAGTGACTATGAGAAAAGCCCCACTGACTTCATCAGTTGATGACAGTTCTTAGGCCACTGTAACAATCAATACCATACTGAAGTCTCTATCACAAATCTGGAAGTAACAGGAAACTTCCATGATGCTATCTAGCTCAACAAACTTAAAGAACGGAAACAAGAAGAAGCAAAAAGATAGGGAAATACAAACCAGAAATGGGGAAAGAGAGTCAGAAAAGAAGGTCAGAGAGATGAGAAGAGAGAGTTAACACTGGAAAATATATGAACATAAGACTCTCAGGACAAACTAGGCTTCAAAAAGCTCCCCACTTGGAAACAAGCAACCATTGAAATAATCCTTCTAAAGATTCAAAATGCTGAAACTCTAGATACAGATCTTTCTTAGTTTAAGTGATTCTCTCATTCATTCTAATACCATCTTCAAAGAGTAGCTCTTTCCTTTCAAAAGAATGATGGAACTCACCATTTGAGTTAAACAGAACTCTTGAGAGGTACACAGAGCTGCAAACTGACTGTTTATAACTCCAAATTCAGAATACCCAGTGAAAGATAACAGAAACATCAGTTCTCATGAGAGCAACATACCTGCTTGGGTGGATAGAGCTGAGCTCTGCTAGCTCGCAGTAAGTTTCGCCACTTATCCTGTAAGCAAAAGACAGTCTTGTAGGCATACCAGTGCAACACAATACAACTTCAAGCAGAATGAAAATCTGCAAGCTCAACAAAGGAATAAATCCTACCATAGCAAACTCATATTAGTCATGAAATAGGTGAGCAAATCCAGTATGCAGGATACATATTGCATTTCATGTTGAAAACCACCAAGTCAGACAGATCAGCAAGATAAATGTCTACCATTGAATTGGTCATGTTCAATCTCAAAAGTCACATCCCAGCAGTAAGTCTCCTAGGAGAAAAGTCTACCTTCAAATCAACAGCTGTCCTGTAACCAACAGAAGAAAAAGCCAGCTTCTTTATATCAGCCCACTTTCCCCCACCACAACGTGCTACACCCTCAACCAATGTCATGACTTCACGAAGAGTCCATGGACGGTGATGTTTCCGACGGGTTCCACCATTGGCAGTTGGAACTGTTGCAACAAGCTGTTCTCCAGCAGCATCTGCCCCATTGTCTGGAGCCAGAGGTTGCAGGAGATCTGCAGAATGCCCTGAGGACAGTGGCAACAAGCATGATACTTGATCCCCAGCCTCTCCATTCAACTTGTACAATCCATCCTGGCCAATAACCAGAAATTCTTCAAAAGAGAAAGGAAACAAGTGAGGGAAAAAAGCACCCAAAAAAATAAACAAACAAAACAAAACAGTAGTACATTAACATTCAAGAACCAACAGCCAAGATACCCTCCAGAAGTAAAAGGGGTATGGAAATCATCTGCTTCTTGCCAGATGTTACTTCACATTAAACGAAAAACTGCACTTATCTTCTGTTCACCTGCAGACAAACTCCCTCTAAGTTGGTCATCTAAGCAGCTCCTACCCACACCTTGCTTTCAAAAGTATGGCATGCAATTATCGAGCACCTGCAGGTTGCAAAAAATGGTAGGGGTGGTGTTCTTCAACACATTACTGACCATGAATCACAGGTGAAATCTAAGCCTTGACAATACCTTTTCCCTGCCTGGTGCAGCAGGTAATTGAAACTTCACTTTGCGGACAGACCCTTCAGTGTCATGGCGTGCAGCTCGTGCTGCAGAATGAGCCATCTTCACAAGCTTTGCAGCCCTCCCTTCAGCTTTGCGCTTCTGTATGCACCCAACCCAGACTGAAATGATCCACCTGTTTCTCCAAGCATGGGGAAAAAGGAATTCCTCACTCCTGTGAAAAAACACAAGAGGGAAAAGATACTTTGCACTACAACCCAGTGAAATGTCTCCATTCTTCCAGGGACCAGCACATGCATCCTCAAGTAAAAGGAATATTGCAATTACTCAATCATAGTTGCATGAACAGTGTCAGAAACAGATACATACCAGAGTACCATTGGTAGGTTTGGTGCGTTGACCTTGAAAATTGTTTGCCCGAGAAGCATTTTGGAATGTTGGACCCCGCAAGGTACCAGGTCGACCAATAAGGTCAGCTGGACCATCTGTTACAACAGTTCTCCAAGAAAGCCTAGAGGGTGTTCCCAAACCATGTCCACCAGAATCACTCCCAACAGGACCTGGCCTGCTGCCATTACCTAGGACTGTGCCTGGACTTGACTCCCCTTCATCTTCAACATAGCGACGATTTGGCTTCCGCTGCCTTTTCACACCAACCTGCTTCCCAGTGTTGACCACCTCACCAAATATGGCTATTTGACCACCACCAGCTCCCACTTCATTCAAACTGCTGGGAGTTGATGCATTGAACCCCTCAACTGGAGAGATTACTGCCAGAGGTACAGACCTGTGCACTGACTGCTTGTCATCTAGACCATTGGTAAGTAGCCCTTCAGTTGATTCAACACCATTTCTTCCTGGTTCTTGAGCCTCATTGACTGTGTCCCTCTCACTCACCATTATTGTAGCTGTAGTTGATGAGGGGAGGGATTGTTCAGCAGACAACTGTTGCTCTGGCCTCACTTTCAAATCAGTTTGTGAAGCACGTGAGCCTGCATTCAGGGCAGCATCATGCTGTTTGCTCCACCCAGCAGATATTTGGCGCTTTAGCCAGTGCTTATCTTTAACAGATGTGTCACGACCATAGGTACTGCGAAAAGCCTCATGAAGCTCCCGTATAGAAAGATTCTCCAATGAAGATGGGTCGGGCATACTGTTTACAGCAGGCAATACTACTGATCTTGGTGCCTGAACTTTTGATGGTGTTCGGGTAAAAGGTTTCTGAGCCACTACAGTTCTCGCCCTGTGCGCGCCAGCAGTTCGGATGGAACTTCGTTGAGGGCCCCACCCAGATGTCAATCTAGGAATGACACCTGAACCAGATGACTGCTTTTCAGGTGATGTCCCTATCACAGCAGCTTCTCCAACACTGGGGTTCAATGTCATTGGCAGTATTGTTGCAGAAGGAACAGGGTCACTTCCAGCATTGAAATCAAAGTATTTTGGATTGGGTCGACGTTGTCTCTTGTAATCTCCACTTGTGTCACCTGCATTGAGATAAGCAGATGAATTGCTCTCATGACCGAGCACACTGCCAACCTGGTCTTCAAATGATAGTCGCTGCTGCTCTTCTGCATCCACTCTCAACAACATTGTATCCACAACCTGCAGACACAGATGCCACAAAGTTTCAAAGCAATTGCAGCAAAACAACATGGTTTTCTAAATTCTCACCATAGTTTCACATTCACGAAAGAAGGCAAAGCCGCTTGAGTATCACCATGAAGAGGAGATGTCAAATGCTTCCACAGCAACTTCAAACATACCTCCATTTTCTGTATCCTTTGTGCAACTCAAGGTCAGTGACAAGTGAAAATTCAAGTCATGCCTACCAACCATTGTTCTAGCCCACAGACCACAGGACCAGCAAGCCAAAAGGCACCTTGCTAGCAATCATATCTCATGACCAGATCTCCAAATTACAAAAGTCGAACGACCTCAATAGGCAAACAGAAGCTATTGAGGCTCACAAGAAAACACATGCAGCGTACATACTCTTGAATCTTGATGTTTCTTTGTCCTACGGGCTTTCACCATCCAAGGGTGTTGAAACCGAGAAACCTTCACCTTCAACATTTATTCCATCAGCAGTGCAGCAAGCTCAAAAAGTTAGCAAACTACAGCAAATGCACCCGGAGTCCTCATGCCCTACGCAGCTGTTCCTACCACTTTAAACAGTAAATTAAGCTGGCCAGTTGTATTTGGTGTACCTGAAGTCGTGACAGCAGCTTCTTCTTTTCAGCCACAAGGTCATCCATTTCTGAGGGAACTGCAATCCAGAACACAACATTCACTGCTGAGACCTCCACACATATGCAAAGCTTGCCAAAACATTCAAATTGAGACAGGTTACCCACAACATCTAGAAGCCTTCCAAATTAACCAGAAATGTGACAGCAAACAGATTAAAAGTTTCTGGCAAGGTGTGAATCTATTAGGTTGTGCTCATCAATCCAAGTACACAGAACTCTCCTGAATACACTCAAATAGAAGTCCTGCCAGTGGTAGACTGGGTAGGAGAGATGGGAGCAATGTGCAAAAAGCAACAGTGATCAAATAAAGCAGAAAGTTCAGGAAATACACTGACATGATGGATCCTCCTTTCCATCTGAATCATCCTCGTCAGAATCAAGAGATACATCACTTCCCTCTTCATCCTCATCATCCTCATTGACATCACTCCCTCCAGCATATGAGGGTGCAAGTCCAGCACTGCTTCCCTCTACCAATGACTGGAAAACTTCATCCTCTGTGGCTGGAAGAACTGATCCATCATCTCCAACCTGCCTCATCATAGTCAAATTTATGATGTAATGCCAAGCAACAGACCAAATAACTAAGACACCTGATTCAGTCATGGTATCAAGTGTGGACTATATGCCAATCTACTCAGCATCATTTTCTGACTGCAACAAGCAATGAACATATCTATGAGATTGTACGGAAAACTGCACAAATAACACTTGAAGTTAACCATTGTGCCAGTTCCAGCAAAACCAAAACTAACACAACAAGAGTGAGTCTGGTAATAACCTCATGAGTGTCACTCACAAAGTATCATTGTGAATAGCAGTGACTAGCTGCCATGACTCCCCACTGCTCCTGAAAGTTGGTGTAGACATACAATTATCCACCCAGGCAAACAATTACACACAATTATGTGTACTGAGTTTCTCTCATGTTTCTGGAAGCAACAGAAATACTTGGTCATGTTGCTGGCTTGCACTCAGGAGAAAAAACTAATAAAATAACTCAGTCTTATCCTCACTCAAGCTGCTTGTGAGAGGGTAAGCTTCATTCCATTTTAGCTCACCCTTGCACAAGCAAGCATCTAAGCCTAAGGCATAGAGAAGCCAATATAGAGGGCAGTAGTTGGGGACCTCCTGCACCCTGAAAATATCCTTTTAAGCACACCACATGTCCTTTGAGCAAAGAAACACATACCTTGACTAACTTGTAAACCAGCCGATCAGTGGTGACTGTCTTGTTGACAGGAGGAGACCTCTCTCCCACAGTTGAGGAAGGTCCTTCACTACTTTTATCCTCTGTAGGCTCCAACATTGCTGTGGGACTGGTCTACAATCTTACATGGACAGAAACCTGACAGTACACAGAAACAAGCCCAGACTGATGTCACATGTTTGAGCAGGATCAAAAGCCACAGTTGTTGAAATGGACAAAAGGTGACTTCCACTCTCTAGTTTCCTTGTTTTTCTCTCAAGGGAACTAAAGCAAAAACATCACAGCAGATCACCCTTTCAGGTTGCTTGTCAGTTCTGTAGACATTACAGTGCCATGAATGACTGGATCCATTGTGTGATGAGACCAACCCAAGATCAATTTTTCTTTCACCTGCAAGAAATCATTTAGGAACAAGAACAGACAGCAGCAGACCCATTTGGATCACCAATCGGCAGGAAAATGTCATCTACTAATCAGAACTTGGACCAGCTGTTTAGTGCAAGATATAGAGGGAACAATCATCTGACAACTGAGGTAGGCTTATTGAAAGCACCCAATAACAGAAATCTTAAATTGTATCTGTCTTCCCTGCATTGAAGTTACCTTCCCTCATTGAACAACTCAAAGTATTTGAATCTTCCCAACACTGAAGAACAGAGAGACTTTGTAAAGACTGTGTAAGACTTCCAGGAAAAAGGCAGATGCTGCACAAAAGAAAAAAACCAGTGTGCAAACAATCCAATTCACCTAGAATCAATCAATCAGCAGGATGATGATCATAATACAGTACAACCATAGTTTGCGGTTGAGCCATGATGAAACATGAGCTTCATGCTGGAGAACAGATTGAAGTGAAAAACCAGATTTCAACAGCTTGTGTAACCTAGAGCTTGATATATTCCAGAGCTGAACCTGTTCCTGAACTGCAGATCGATCTGTTCTGGAACCACAGGTTCACAGATTGATCTCCCCCATGTGTATCTTCTTCAATGAGTAGTTGTCAAAGCAGACATAGGAATCTATAACTTCTTCAGCCAGACGAGACAAAGAGCAATAGGAACACTGTTTTTACAGGTAGGATAAGAACCTCCACTGGTGGAACGAGAGAGAGACACATATCTCTCTCTCCAACGAGACTTCTTCTTCTCCGAGCAAGCAAGCATGCAGAAGTATTGGTGCTAGAGATAGGTACTATACGTCAAGAAACTGTTTAGGAATCCACAGAAGCAGAGCACTGTATTTGGACTCCTAAGAAGATGCGCAGATTTCTGTATTGGACTCTGCCTGCGGTTCAAGAAAGCATCCGGCAAGACCCGAGCACCGGAACTGTTTGCCAAACAAACAAAAAACCAAAGCTGCCTGGAAAGGAAAGGATTCATTTCAAGTGCTAACGAGGCGCTTGTAACCCTGATATCAATAATTTCGCAACGTCAACGCCCTGCTCTACAGAGACGGAGTTTGCAGATAATCTCTGAGACGGTGAGAAAGAGAGAGAGTACTGAAAAGATACCGATGAGAGTGTTTCTTCGCTTGTTCCACCTCGAAGATCTTCTTCCTCTAACAGAAAGCCGCAAAAAGAGGGGGAAAGGAAAGACAGAAGCGAGGAAAAGGAAACATAGACAGCAGGCATGCACACACAAAGCTCCGCATCTTCTTGCGCAGAAAAAATATATACAGAAACAGTAACGACAACATACCTGAGAAAGCATACAGACAGAGAGGAAACAAGCACCAAAAACTCTCTCCCGGCTTCACTTCTTGGAATTCAGATCAGCGTGAATAGGATCAGAAATGCACCTGTCTTTGGCGCACGGAAAACCAATTGTGTATCGCAACGAAGTAACAGTTGCTATCCTTCTCCTTCACCCCCTTCAACTCCACCCTCACACACAATTTTCCACCCCCGCGGAAGCTCTTGCACCGCAACAAAAAGCTTCGGGGGTGTGCACCAGCGGGGCTGCACGGCTAAACGTCCAAATCTCAGTCAGAGCTCGGGAACCACGAAAACTCCGGAAGCGACCAAAAAAATAGGACCTATTTTTATTTTTATTTTCTTCCAGGGAAAGGAAAACGAAAGGAGGAGCAAAATTTCGGCAATCAGGAAAGCGAAGACTCGCAATGGGAACAGTGCGAAACACAAATTGGGAAACGCCAGATCGTGAAATGGTGAAGAAGACGAAGAGGAAGAAGAGACGCCATCGCCGCGGGACCATCGGCGAGTGCACAAGGCGAGGCGAGAGAGACAACTGTTCCGAGTGTTTGGCCAAAGGGACTCAATAAACACCCCTTTCACACTTTTGGGACAACAATCAACAACACACCTAAAAACTTTGGTTTCACACTTTCAGCCCAAACTATTGCACTTCACATCTAAAAACTAATTGGTTTCACACTTTTAGCACAAGACCATTGCACTTAAATTGCCAGAATGTCTGGATGCACACTTTCAGGAAAACCCATTGGACTTAACTTTGCATCCAAATTCACACAAACCATTTGACTTTCAGTTTTCAGGTATGGACTCACACTTTCGAACTAAACATTGAGCTTAATTTGAAGGTCTCGTTCCACTAAATTGAACTTTGGGTTTGGATTCACACTTTAAGGACAAACCATTGGACTAAACTTTTTAGGTATGGATTCACATTTTCAAGACAAACAATTCGCGTTTAGCTTTTTAGGTATGATTCACACTTTGAACCATTGGACTTAATTCTAGAGGTCTGGACTCACATTTTCAAGACAAACCATTGGACTTAAATTTTAGGTTTGGATTCACATTTTCAAGACAACCCACTAAACTTCAACTTTAGCTATTAATTCACACTTTTAAAAACAAACCACAAGACTTAGGTTTTAGGTCATGAAAACATCCATCATCATCATCTCATTAAAGAACAAAAGAAAATAAGAATTAGCATATTGTGCTTCGTTCCTGCAACACCAAATTGAAAATCATCTTCCCTTTATGAATTTAATGTTTCAAAGCACAAAACAAAACATAACAACAACAATTCAACATAAGATTTCACATTATCAAATTTTGTAATAATAGGCCATGAAATTATTATTTTTAAACAAGAAAAATTCACACTAGTTTTGTTACCAACATCAAAAATAACATCAAAAAGATCAAGAAATCAACATGCAACAAAAAAACAAAACCTTCAAAATTTCAATTGGATTTTGTTTCCATCACAAAACATTGTTGAAAAACAACATAATGTTGCATGTTAATCATCATTAAAACATTGTTGAAAAACAATGTGATGTTGCATGTTAATCGTTTTTAATGAGGAAACAAATGTGAAATTTAACATTGTCACTGAGAAAAATGTGGGAGAAACCAAAGAAAATATGATTCCTAAATATAAAAACCATCACCACATTCATAGCCCTAGAAATGTAATTTATGGAGACCATTTTGCATGGTGATGCCAATCATGAAGTATATCATAAGGAGGAGGGTGGTGATTTCCTCCCAAATTTGAACCATGTGAATGTAGTGAATCCAAAGCAAGTCTATGACCCAAAGTTGATTTCATTTGCACTTATAACCACTTGATTTGTTTTGATTTGTGTACATGACTTGTTCATGAGATGCTTATGATTATCACATCATCCTAATACCATCTTGGATCTTTTACACACCCCTTTTCCCCATTGCAAGGAATTAAAGAATGTATGAAAAATATAATTTAAATATTTTTCTATAGTAAATTCACTCATATATAATCAACATGATTAGTGAGTAAATTATACAACTATGCAATAATTTGAATTACAACTTTAGATCTACAACTATGGATACTATCAATCTTACATTGATAAATTCCACCCCTTAACATTTAACCCCCCCTACAATTGGTTTCATCTTCAAAAATCTCATATAACAAATCGATAATCTAGAACTTTGTGGGTCGAATAAGAATATCAATGTTTTGAAGCAAATTTTCATATTAATGAAGTGTAGTTAACATTAATTTAACCTCAAGCCCAAATCCAATTTGAATATATATAGGTGCAGTTGATGTATTTGTAACAACAATTGATTTAAAAATTTGTGATCCTCCTTTGATGGTATTGGGCTCTACATCAATATTGAAATCAATGATCATTCCCAAGTAAAAACATTGCATGAAAATTTTTGTGAAATGTAAACATGATCCATGTAAACAATTCCATGATATTCAATTTTACAAATGTATAGTTGTTCATTGCATTCTTCGAATCAAAAGCTTAAAAGATCATTTCTTCAACAATGGTTTGTATTTTATCCCACCATGGTTCCCACTTTCAAAGTTGTTATACCAATGCTTGAATATGAACATCCAATAATGTTTGGTTCATGAATAATTCATCATACTCCATCTTGTGAGTTATAATTCTTGATGGCGTAATTTATAGTTATTACTCTTAGTCTTTTTACTTATCACATTCTAGTTGCAACTCAATAATTTGTGTTTATTAATCTTCAAAGTGCTTTATTACAGCTAATAAAGATTTGGTAGTTTTTTGGCATTGCCAATCAAAAAGTTTTTGCAAGTGGGTCCAAGCATGGTAAAGTGGACCAAAAAGTACATTCGCTTAAATCCAAATTTTAAATATGGCAATTTTTCAACATAAACATAAGAAAGTAGGTTCAATTTTTTTTAATAATCTCATTATGGAAGCCTTCATGCTTCCATTGAATTTTTATGAGTTGAATGCAAAATTTGAAAAACTTTCGTATAAAAAAAGTAGGTAACAAATACAAACAAAACTAACAAGTTAATATTGTGTTCATTCCTATTTCTACATTAAATGTTAAATATATTTTGATTCTACTATGAAAAAATTCAAAGTCCACTAGTATATTTAGCATGCTATTGATTTAAAAATAAAATAAAGCCAATATTTCATTTACTTGTGCTTGAATTTAATCTATTTTGCATGTTTTGATTTTGATGAATATATACAAACATACTTTAAACATGTGGGTTTTAAATTTAATTATAGCAAAGTCAAAGAACTTCATATAATTAAACCTTAAAATAAATAATTTTTTAAATTTGTTATACCAAGGCCTACTTGATGGCCACTTTCCATTTATGCTATAAGGTAATCTTTGGTTTACTTTACTATAGTTTTGCCCAAGTTTTTGAACTCCATATCCTTTTGTTGAATTTGAAATATGTTTTATTTTAATTTCATGGTTTTTTTTTGTCATTGTACAAGATTTTTAATTTGCACATTTTTATCAACTAACTCATTCAATGCATCTATTTTTTATGATTAGTTAATTAATTGTGTTCTACCATGAGGTTTGTGAAATCTTTAAATAATTTTTGTCAATTCATAACTCTATGAGCTCCAAAAGTAACAAAATCTTTTATATCTTAAAAAATTTGTATTATTCAAAAGGTAGGGGTTAATTACATGAACTAAAACTTGTGGAATTGGGATGATCAGTTCCTTATTGCAAATTGACAATCTCAAATGCAATTTATAAAGTTGCAAAAAGTTTTACAAATGGAAGTCATTGTTCAAAATTTGGTGATGGAAATCGTGTAAATGTAGGTTTAGATACAATTGATGTGATTATATTTGGCATAATTCAAGTATGTGCACATTTACAAGTAGGCATTTCAAGTGGAACCTTTGGAAAATAGTTTTGGTGGTAAACTGATCAAATTGCATTACAACAAGTTGATTCATCAATATTTTTTTAACTAATGGCAACATCTATGATTTAACAACTATAAACCTCATTCTTTGAATGATATGTTCCATTGTAATTTCTTGCACATCCTTTTCCATGTCCTTTTATGAATCATCATGAGTTTTAGAACTCTCCATAGGTACAAACTCCATACTTGAATTTTCATCAAGTTATGGTTACTAAACACCTTGATCATCATTTTTATCGGTGTTAGTGGCCAACAAAAACCATTTGCAAAATAAAGTAACAATGACTACTTACATACAACATACCAATCTTCTTTGTTTCCTACGCATAATAAACATCAATTTTCTTGTAAAGTTTGGTCCACTACTCCATCTCCACATTAAATTGGGTAAACATAATGGAACATTAGTTTATTGGCATATCATGATCTATGTTCATGAAACTTACAACAATTTTTGTTGTCGAAGTAATTGATTTTCTCGCATTAGTACACCACTTGCAAAAATATTAAAAATTTTAATCAATAAAGTTCTTGCATCTTGAAAATAGCTTTTTTTTAATGCTAACATAAACATATGTGAACTCCACAATGCTACCAACTATATTCGAAGCAATTGATTTGCTTATTGTCAATGGATCAACTACTTTTCAATTTGATACTTGAAGCATCTCATGGAAAAATTAACGATCGATGACAATGTTTTTCCCTTGAACATACGCTTGGATATGCCCATCTTGGTGTTGAATCCATTTCAAAAAAAATCCTCAAGGAGTGGAATTCTCAAATTAATCCATTGTACTTAGAAAAATCCTTCATAGCCAATTGTTTTGGCCCGTCAAAATTCCATGGGTCTAGTAGTAATCTACTACATGATCTTTTAAATTTCTTTTACATCTACAATCCAACAATCTTCTTGTGATGTGGTAAGTTGTACCATTGGTTGCTTATCTTACCTCGACACCATCTACTTCGACCTATGATGGATAAAAAATAACATATAAGTGGTTGGAGCCTCTTCTAATTGTTGAATTGTTTTTTCTTATGTCTATATCTTTATATCAAAATCTACAACAAACAGAACAACCTCTTCTTCATCAATATTATATATTACAATTATAATCACATCAATTAGTCATGGAAAATTTTATAAATGTTGAATCACTATGTGAATTTCATGTTTTGTTCATGATGGTGTACTAGAATCTATATCTTTAGTTGATAGTTGAATTACAAGTGGTAGAATGTGCCATATCAATCTAATATGAAAAAGCCCAAAATACTTATACTACCATAATGGAAGGTGACGATAATTTACAAGTTGGAGAGGAATTGATTGTGATCAATTTCATAAAATAGTCTTAATATAAAATCTTTAATACTTATGAGTGATTACAATAGAGTGGAAGGTGACAAACATTCTGAAGAGGGATTATTGTAATTAATAAATTCATAAAATAAAACATCTTATGAATAGTTATAATACAATGATAAGGATTCTAAAGAGGGACTCATGTGATCAATTTCATAATGTGAAGGAAAGGATGTTAAAACTAAAGGATTTATGAATGTGTGTGTGTGTTCGTATTCTTGAAGGTGCTAGTTTACATTGAAGATGGCTGAAAATTAACTTAAAATTAACAAGAGGTGTGTCACACTATGGCCTTGACATTTGCATTAATAAATATCTTAAAGCAAAAGAAGAATTACAAAAACTCAAATGTTTCGCCATGTAAAAATATAATCTTCAAAAATCCTCTACAAGAAACCAAATTCCTTCAATATATTATAACTTTGTCATTAATCTCAATTTGCAACACAAGCCAAAATATCATCTTTCAAAAATCCTCATATAAAAAATAGACCTATTACTTAAGGGCCAAAATCCCTTAAGCTACTATACTTTATAATGAATATAAACATAATGTCCTTGCCTTAGGAGCACTACATGATCTTTAATTGCTTGGGTTCTAAACATGTATTATGACTATCATGTTAGGGATACAAATTCCTCAATGTGGTTCCAAAGAATGTGGAAATTCAGCGTGCATTTAGAGAATTTTGAATTTCATGGAGTTGATATGTAGTTTAAATTTTTTTTTTTTGGGGTGCATCTTTAACAAATGTGAAGTGGTGTCTAACAAATGGTTTAATAGGAATTGTTATGCCAAGAGTTAGCTAATACATGGTTTAAAGCTATAATGTTAATAATTGGGGGAAAATTATAATATTATGTTGGAATAAGCTAATGAATATTTGAAAACTACCATTTTATTTAAATACCCAAATTCCTTATGGTATTAGACTTCTATTTTATACTTCTAGCAAAACTCATAAACATGGTGAATGGACTTCAAATTCAACAATGGATAAATCCATATTTGGAATGTAACATTTTTCTGAAGTGGGGTTTCCTTTTTTTTCTTTCCTCTCTATCTCCACATGTAGCTAAAATAGTCAAATTGACTATTGGTTCATTTGATATTTGAAAGGGTTATGAAATTCGGCAATTCATGGGCTCTCTATACTAAAGCACATATGACATTTGTAGGTGTATTTTGAGCTATGACCATTTTTCTTTAGTTTAAGAATAACTAAGGTTTTAAGTCATCAAATAACTTTACTCTGCTTCATGTGGAGATTGATACTTACCTTCTTCCCCCCTAACAATTTAAGGTTTTCCCAAAGCTACAAAGTATGCTTCAAAGGGTTTATATGGAAAAATAATTAATTAAAAATGTATATAGAAATCATATGCACATGCAAAAATTTAGTTTTTTTGAACTCTCTTTCAAACAATTGGTAGTATCATTTGTATACAAAGTTGGTATATTCTTTTACTATAACAAATCTTGTGTTATAATGGCATGAATGAATGAGTAGTCGATGTTTGATACCAATTTTATATAGTATATCAACCTTTCCTATATATAACCATTTAGGAATGTCCATAAGTAGAAATAAAAAATATATATTCATCACCATTTTCATCTTTCAAATCCAAAATGATGACTCAATACTTGCATCAAACTAGCAAAAAATATTAAGTGTTTTTTTGAAAGCTTCAAAAAACCAGATTTCAAAACATTAAATCTTAAACTATGTGTAGTGTGGATTGTAACCAAAAAGAAGAGGGCGCAAGAAATGAACCACGCCTTGACCTAATTAAAAAGGGTTCAAGGGACTGTTGGAACTCCCGAGCTTCTGGACAGAACACAATCACAGATACGTTTCTCTTAGTGCCTAGTCTTTAAGCATTCTTGCATTCTCTCATCAACAACCAATGCAACATTCAACACACATAGATCGACAATCCAGAATGTTATGAACCCATAACTCACATCTCACATTTACAATATAAACCAGGAAAAGCACAAGCTACCTGACTCGAGGATACTTATGAAAGTTCAAACACTGATCGAGGTCTTGCCCTACATATGCACATCATCGTCTACTTGGCCAAGTTGATGGCGCAGCGGAGAATTCTACCAACCAGCCAAGTCCTCACCAGAATGAAGCTCTACATACTCATTCTCACAGATAATCTGAAAACACCAGCTTTCTCACTACTGCCTGTTCCTCCAGAGGAATCACAAAAAAAAAACAGTCCTAAGGAAAAATGCTCTCACTCCTCAGTACTCCCAGTCTATCAAAAGAATGCGCCTCCTTCCTCCTCAGCCACCGAGCTTCTTCTCTTCCTCCGAATCCGTCACACCCTATCGCTCCCGTTCCTTTTTACCTAGCTTCTCTCTCAAGCCTCCTCCTCCTTTTTCCACTTTCGGCTTATCAATGCAGTTCCATGCCTCTTCATCATTCGCGCCGCCTTCATTCCTGTACAACCTCTCACACACCCCAAACACAGATCTTCCCATGCACATCCATGCAGCTGTCATGGAGAGTTATCCGTCGCCAAAAATCAAGACAGCTAATTATACACAAAGCAAATCTCAAGGCCCTGGTGTGTTCACACTGTGTGGCGACTATTTTCGTGTTACATATGTAACCCCTCTGTTCTTAAAGAGCTGAGTCCCTCAGCTTCACTCAGTCTGGTGGAACGTGATAGATTTGGAGATCGCGACGAGACCTTTCCCACTGGTGTCCATCAGCATCCTGGATGATGCACATTTGACAGGCTTCTTCAAAGTCAAGGTTTCCTTTCCCATCAGTATGCCCAATGAACTGATATGGACCTTCCCAGCTTGCAACCAACGCTCTTCTCTTTCTTGGTTTTTTCATTTTCACCATCGTCACTCCTGCAACCAGACCCTCAAACAGATGCTTACCTTTCCTACTGGCATAAGTCCTCCTTTGCTGCTTCTGTGCCTGCTCCACATTGAGCAAAACGTTTTCGTGGATGCTTGCAATGAGCTCCATTTTCTGCAGAAATTATGCTGTAGCAACCTCCACATCTGCACCAACATCCATCTCAACCGTCAACGCGTGCAGGTAATTGTTTGCCTTGAGACGTGGTGTGCGACCAGTCAAAATCATGAAGGGTGAAAACTTTGTACTAGCCTGTATCCCACATCGGTACCCAAACAAAATCTTGGCTAGATATTCATCCCAACAATCCACATTGCCTGATGTTGTAGCAAGAACAGTGATGCCATGTTTGATGGTCTTGATCATGCGCTCCGCCATTCCATTGCATTGAGGCCATTGAGGTGCAGTGCGCTAATGCTATATTCCGTAGTTCTTGCACATTATCTCGAATTCTACCGCCCATTCCCCACCATTGTCAGTGAGTACGAATTTGGGTACTCCATACCTGCAGATAATGTCGTCTTCCAAGAATCTGGATGTAGTCTTAGCACTATGATCGACAACTACCTTTGCCTCGCACCACTTGGAATAGTGGTCGATGGCCACCAAAATGTATTTGTTTCCTGTTTTAGTTTCAGGCAATGGTCCTGCAGTGTCCAATGCAACTCTGTGGAATAGGTCACAGATGGGAATGCTCTTCAATTGCTCATCCCCAGAACAGATGCTACCCTCGCTCCTGACCAGCTGGCATTGTTGGCAGCTTCTGACCACTGTCTTAACATCTTCAGTTCGATGATGCCAGAAGTACCTTCGACGGATCTCAACCAACGTCCTCTGTTCCCCGACATGCCCCAGATCTTCATGCATTTGACTCACCATAGATAGCCTCTCCTCAGGCTTGGGCACAAGTAACCCCTTGAAATAGAGCCTCTGCTCCTTCCAACAGTAATTGCTCACCCTCTTTCTGACCCTTTTGCCTTCCTCAATGTCAATTGCATCGGACAGCACACCTTCCTTTAGTAATCCCAAACAAACTGCATCCTTCCAGATGTCAATGTGCCTCCCATCCATTCCCTGGTCTTCTTCATCATCAGATTCGGTAGGACTCAGCTCATGGTCCCCAAATTTAGTTAGTTCCTGAGCCTCCAAAATCAGATCCAGTCGCTGTCGCTTGTCAAAGTACTGGGGTCTCCTTCTCTTCATTACCAGTCTCTCACCATCGTCATGCACAAGCTTATCCCCATTTGCAGCTTCTGCTTCACCTGAAACAACCTCCTCGGGCTGCTCTTCTCCTGACACAACGTCAACTACATACAACTGATGGTTACCGTCATACCTACAGTGGTTGATTCCGAAACAACAGGTATGGTGTTGTACCAACTCCCTATCCTTTCTCCGGACACCAAGCCATTCTGTTTCCTTGCCTGTTCGAATACAGAGAAACTCCTCATCTCCTCTAGATGCTTCAGCTTGAGCACTTGCAATGTCTTGTATCTCCTCACTGAAGTCATCATCATCTACAACTGGTCCAATTGGGTTCCTACTCAAAGCATCGACATTTGTATGCCTTTGCCCTGGTCAGTGTATTATCTTGAAGCTAAAATCCTGCAACATGTCTACCCACCTTCCTCTCCTGCCATGCACATCTGACACCGTTGCCAACCATTCAAGCGGCTTGTGGTCTGTGCGTAGAACAAAATGATTCTTGTGCAAGTATTGCCTGAAATGCATGACGCCCCATATTAGCGCGTAGCATTCCCCTTCCATGGGATGGAACTTCCTTTGTGCCTTTGTCAAGCTCTTGCTGGCATACGCTATCACCTTCTTAAGCTTCCCTTCCTTCTGTGATAATATAGCTCCAACACCCTTGGGTGACCAATCTATGTCCAGCCAGAATGTCCTTTTGAAGTCTGGTCTTGTGAGCACAAGCACGTCCATTAGCGCTACCTTTAACGCCTGGTATGCCTGTTGACAACCCACATCCCACACAAATGCAACGTCTTTCCTTGTCAACTCAAACAGAGGACCTGCCAATCTCGAATAGCTTCGAATATACTTTCGGTAGTAACCTGTCAGACTTAAGAATGATTTGACACTTGTGACTGACTTCGGCGTTGGGAAATGTAGAACTGCTTCGATTTTTCCAGGATCTAGCCTGGTGCCTTCCTTACTCACCACATGGCCCAAAAATGTGATGGACTTAGCGGCAAAGCAACATTTGTTTAAGTTCAGTTTAAGATTCACTTCCCTGAATTTGGAAAAAACTGCATTCAGATGTTGGAGATGCTCCCCCCAACTTTCGCTGTGCACATTGAGGTCATCAACGAATACCTTCAGGAATTTGCTACCCAAGTCCTTAAAGACCTCCGACATAGTTCATGTGAATGTACTCGTTGCATTCTTCAGTCCGAATGGCATAACCGTCCAGTCATACAATCCAGTCTTAGTAATAAGAGCGGTCTTCTTTATGTCTTCGGGAGCCATCCGAATTTGCCAAAAACCCGACTACAGGTCTAGGGAAGTGAACCAGGATGAGTTTCCCAGCTGATCAATCACATCCTCCATGAGTGGCATCGGAAATGAATATCGACATGTTTGTGCGTTGAGTGGCCGATAGTCTCCATAGAAACGCCTGTTCCCATCTTTCTTCACTGGTAGTGTCACTCGACAAGCATACTTGGAGTTGCTGGGTCTCATTTTACCCAGATCAACCACGACATCTATTTGCCTTTTCACTTTAGCTTCCTCCCAGTAAGACAATCGACCAGGAGATGCTTTGCAAGGTGGAAATCCTTGTGTGTCTATACAATGCTCCCTGATGGTGCAACATCCTAACTCTCCCTTGTTCCAAGTAAAGACGTCTTGGTATCGTTCCAGAATTCCCTAGATTTGTCGCTGTCCTTGATCATCCAATCCTGTGTCGATCTTGATTCTCTGGCAGATCTCCCTCCACCTATTGACCATCTCCTACTGACTGGAAGATGCCAATTGCTCAACGGGTTTGCCATCCAGGTCACCATCTTTCACCTGGACAGTCTGCAACAACACTGGAATCGAAGGATTGTGGGCCGAGCTGGGTTGTAGCAGCAATGGGACAGGTAAATCCTATGTGGACTCATATATCGCATGTCTACTCTGCTCTGCATCGGACATCCACTGAATCCAATCAGCATAATCGTCAGAGTCAGTGACTTCTTCCTTCATGATATCATCCGCATGCTCCTGGATTATCAGTTGCAGAATCTCCTGAGGTCCTTCTGACTCCACCAGCTCCTCCAATTCAATATCTCCGAATTCATTCTCACAATCAATTTGCTGCAATTGGTTGGACTCTGGATTACTGCGTTCACTGTCATCAGTATCCTCATCTAAGGTCGATGTGGACGATCCATCTTTTTTAGTCATGATCGCATGATTGTGGTCTGATGTCCAGTTAGCATCACCATCGTTGTGCATTCTCTTCCTGATGGATGGGGTATCTTGTATTTGAGATTCTGAATTCACTCTCTGCAATAAATTCACCATTGTCAAGGGTAACACCTCCACATCAACTCCCGATCCCTTTCTTACTTGTATCAGACCTCGCTCCACATCTACGATGGTTCTGATCTTCATCAAGAAATCCAATCCTAGTAACACATCGTAACTATCTGTGTCCACCACCATAAGGGTCATGGTACACTGAACTCCACCAACCACTACAGGTACTTCATTGATCCGACCTAATGCCTGAGTGACGACTCTTGATGCAATCTTATAGGTCTCGGATCCAACTATCAGATGCATCATCCCTAACTCCCTAATTACAGCAGTAGCCATGACAAATATGGATGCCCCTGTATCCACAAGTCCTTCTATCACGCATCTATTTATCTCTACCGACAAATGGAGGGTCTTGCTCCTGTTCGTTTTGTTAACACAGATTCACCTAATTGCCGAGACTGGTGAAACAACAAACACCTGATCATTCATAGTTTCGGCATCCTTCTTCCTACGAGCTAACTTTACTAGACTCTCTAAATGCTCCAACTCTCCTGGGATCATCAAAATTGTCTCCATTGGGCTAAAGGAAATCTTCCCTTTAATAAAATGTGAGAGAATTTTTGACTTAACAGTAGTCTCCCGACCCACTCCTGTGCCTTCTCCCTGAACTTCAGGAGATGGTACATTACCTGTTGGTGTCACTTCAATGGGCATCCTCCTCCTTGGCACCCGAGTATACGAAAATACCTCTTGATTACCGCACAACCTGTTAAGTTGATGTCGCGTTGCCTCCTCATCATTGAGCAAGACTTCTACGAAATTCGCCGCTCCAGAATGCAACCTTCCATCTTTGGGCTTATTCCAGCATCGGTCCTCTGAGTGTCCCAACCCTGCACAGAAAGAACATTTGACCCCACAATTTTCTGTCCTATGAGACATTCCACACTTGGTGCATTTCGGCCGTGGTTCATTGAGTCTCGGACATGCTGTGGCTATATGGTCGCCTCCTTTGCATATTTGGCACCCGCTGGACATTGTGGAAGAGGATGATGTGATAGAATTCGGCACATTCCTCTTGATAAGGTTAACCAATGTGTCATTCAAAGCAGTCACCTGCTTCTCCATCAACGTTTCCTCGACTCCCTTGTCTTGCTCCTCCTTCAGAGGCTCGAATGGAGTCTCTCCTATTTCTCCCAAAACTCTCTCGAGTTCAATGGTTGCACCCACCAGCTCTTCAATGTCAGTAAATGTTCTTACTACACATAATTTCCGAATCTCAGGCTTCAGCCTGGCCAAAAACCTCCTTCGTTGTTCAGCATCTGGTATCCTGCCTCTCTAAAACAACCTGTCGAGGCGTTCGAAATACTTCTACACCCGCTCCTTTGGTTTTTGTTTGATGGCATCCAATTTCATCCGAATGTCATCAGTATCGACATTACCATATTTTTGCACGATCAGGGTCCTCAATTCAGCCCAATGTTGGTGCCGGTTGTAGCCTTTTGAACCACTCCTTGGCTCGACCCCACAAATTCAACTTAGTGATCTTGAAAAGTTTGTCAACGTTGAGATCGCGCACTTCGACCACCATCGTGAGTCGCTCCGCCCAATCATTGACATCTTCATGATCCTGTCCCCAGAACAACTCATCCATCCCCTGGGGGCTAGTCATCTTGTAACTGTTTAGCCTTAAACCAAAACTGTAACACTTTCCACTATACACACGACCTTAGGCCACAATTGGCCATCACAGTACCGAACAACTTTATTGTGTATTTTGTTCGTAATGGATTTTGAGAAGAGCAAATGTCATACGACTCAATCTATAAATTCAAACTGATGTCCTTCTGCTACTGGTCTCAAAGGTGCAAAATTAGACGGAAAAATGGAAAAGTTTTGCTCATCTGTGGATTCTTGTTGGAACTGCCACACTCTCTCCTGGTTTTGCCATATTCTCCAGCTTATGAGGCGAGATCTTGAACAGCTATGCTCCACTCTGAGTAGCCGATCTCCAACTTGAAACAAGTCCTCCACACCGGGTATATACAACCTGACAAAATGATTAGGCAACACAGCAAGTTTGGGAATCCAAATGTCTCCCAGCCTAGGCACACTACGTTGCCTCTCAACGAGTAAAGGTGTTATTCTACGCAAAATAGGAGGTGTGGTAGAATTGCGCCTGTAATTCTGAGGTTGACACCCATCCCTTTGCTCCATCTATCACCTTCAACCAAATTTGAGCGCGAGTGTAAAAACCACTATGCGCTACTTCTACTACGATATCCCCAACTTGAACTTCTTGTGGATCTATTCCTACAAGCCTCACTACTCTGAAACCTAGAAAACGCAAAATTACTGCTCCCTTCTGTGGTCCGTTCTGCACAGTAAAAAAATCAAATCTGTTAACAAGCTGTTGTTCATGAATTTCTTAAGTCACTTCTTCCACAGGAACTTCCTCTCCCTCAGACGAAGACATGATCTTCAATAATCATTCTCCCCAAGCATTTACAGGTTCGACTACAACTACAAACACGGAACCATGCTCTGATACCAAAAAGAAGAGGGCGCAAGAAATGAACCACGCCCTGACCTAATTAAAAAGGGTTCAAGGGACTGTTGGAACTCCCGAGCTTCTATACAGAACACAATCACAGATACGTTTCTCTCAGTACCTAGTCTATGAGCATTCCTACATTCTCTCATCAACAACCAACGCAGCATTCAACACACATAGACCGGCAATCCAGAATGTTATGAACCCATAACTCACATCTCATATTTACAAGATAAGTTAGGAAAAGCACAAGCTGCCTGACTCGAGGATACTTATGAAAGTTCAAACACTGATCGAGGTCTTGCCCTACATATGCACATCATCGTCTACTTGGCCAAGTTGATGGCGCAGCAGAGAATTCTACCAACCAGCCAAGTCCTCACCAAAATGAAACTCTACATACTCATTCTCACAGATAATTTGAAAACATCAGCTTTCTCACTACTACTTGTTCCTCCATAGGAATCACCAAAAAAAAAACAGTCCTAAGGAAAAATGCTCACTCCTCAGTACTCCCAGTCTATCAAAAGAATGCGCCTCCTTCCTCCTCAGCCACCGAGCTTATTCTCTTCCTCCGAATCCATCACACCCTATCGCTCCCGTTCCTTTTTACCTAGCTTCTTTCTCAAGCCTCCTCCTCCTTTTTCCACTTTCGGCTCATCAATGGAGTTCCATGCCTCTTCATCATTCGCGCCGCCTTCATTCCTATACAACTTCTCACACACCCCAAACACAGATCTTCCCATGCACATCCATGCAGCCGTCATGGAGAGTTATCCACCGCCAAAAATCAGGACGGCTAATTATACACAAAGCAAATCTCAAGGCCCTAGTGTGTTCACACTGTGTGGCGACTTATTTTCGTGTTACAGGATTACTTAAAAGTCACCAATTGGGTTAATCAAATCTTTCCTTGCTTGCACAATTATGAGCTTACACAATTATAAGACACAACTCCCAACCTAAGAGGATTGGATGGTTCACTTTAATATCTGAAAGGCCAAGAGGGCTACCTTTCTTTTATATGGAAGAAATTTAAAAAGACATGAAGTTAATTTCAATTCACAATATATGTTTAAAATTTTAGTCTTGATTTGAGTGGGTTATAATGTTATAGGTTTACATCTCTAGGAAACATTATCTTACTTGTTAGAATTAAAATACTTTGTAATTCATTGTCAGCACATTTATTTTCTTTCTACAATCACCTATTCATGGAATGTTTCTCATAATGAAATCTTACTCACTTTTATAAATGTAAAATATTTAAACTTTGTAGGAGGTACAATGAGTAACTAGAACTATGGCTTTTTAAATGGTCTCATGTTTACAATTTTTCATAATAAATAAGAACATGTAATTCATTGCAATTCTATTGAAGATGTCAAAAAATTGAAGCACAATCATTTCAACTTCAATACAACTTTCTTTACTTGAAAATTTTGCTTTCTTTGCAAAAAAAATTATATATATGTCATCGTTGAAATAACAAAAAAGTTATATTCATTACTCATTTTTATATTTCAAAAACCTTTAATGGTTGGTTCATACATCAAATCTTTCCCAAATGACATTGTAACAACATTGTTATTCCCAAAAACAATGCACATCATTACTTTAATGGAGGTAGATGAAGATCAATATTGGTATTTGTTGAAGGAAAATGAAGCAGAACAAATGCCATCACAAGTAGCAAGTCACATAACATTAGTTGACATACATAAATGTGGTCACATGTCATTGTCAATATTCAATCATATACTCACCTTGAAAAGTCTCAATAGTGAGTGGAAAAAACTTGTTGATAACACATTTGAATGGTTGGCATTTTGACTTGCCAATGAAGACACCCGAAAATATGGAACAAATTTATGGGAATTTCAAAGCACATTCACAATGTGGTGTCTTTAGGAAAAATTGAATTTTTTTTCAAAATAATCACAAAATACAAATTTGTCAAATTTAGGAGATTTGCATATCATTGATTTTGAAACATTGTGTGACAAATTAATTTCACCCTAATGACATTTTATGAAAAAAATTCCCCATTTAAAAAATAAATTTTGATTATGCAGATTCAAAATTTGAAAAGAAAAAGCAATTTGCTTGATTTCAAAAATATAAAACATAAGCAATTTTTTGACATCAACAAACATTTCAATAATTCCAAATTTTATTAAAGGTGATTTTAAATAAATAATAAATAATAAAATAACCCCATTTGTTCAAATAATAATTAATAAATAAATATTTTAAATTTAATTCCAATAACATATATGTTGATGGATCATTCACCTTCATTATATTTTTATCATTTGAATAAAATGATAAAATGTATTTTCTTCATTCATGATTATGTCATCATTTTTTATTGTAACAAATAAACTTTAAACATATTTATCATGTACATGTATTGTCACAGTTATACAAAATGGAAAAATCCAACAAATCAAAAATTACAATCCCATCCAAATTCAAGGTTAGTGTCTTTACATCTACACAATTCAAAACAAATTCATATATTCAAACATATCACACACATAAATTCCATTAATTGTACAAATAATTTAAAAATTATAAATCATTAAATTTATTTGTAGGAATATAACATTCAATCAACTATTTATGATCAATACAAAAAGCATGATTATCACATCATCAACATAAAAGATGTCGAATGGGGCACACTCCCAAAAGGTTCAAACTATCATAGCACACTCTTTAACCTAGAGACAAAAGAAACAACTTTTGCATTATTCATTGAAGCTATGGGATCTTGCTAGGTGGGGGGAAAAGGAAATTACAATCAAGTGTCATTTGCTAACACATATGCAGATGCAACATTTTACATTTTTTTGAATGAGTCAAAATTCATCAAAAAATATTAAAATAAAATATTAAAATGGAATCAATATTGGAAAGAAAAATGCACTAATTTAACTTGGCATGACAATTGAGAAGTTGTTCTCATAAATCTTTTTTTGTCAAAAACAAAAACCACATCAACAATATCAAGATTATTTGAAGTGACATGGAAAAAACAAAAAACTACCATAGAAAATGACAATTTAGAAATTTTAACACAATTGAAATTTTTGATAAAAATAACAAATTAATTCATGGAAACACAATAAATCTAGGAGATCTAGTTTCCATCAAATGTTACATTAGATATTAGAGGCACTTTGCTTCTAAACAACATGGATTAATTTTAGAATTAACAACAGTTAAAATACTAGATCAAGTAAACCTAATCAAAGACAATTATGATACCCATAGACTTATCATATGAACACAATGTCCTTAAACCTTAAACCCTTTAAACATTTTTGTTTAATTGGATAAAAATACACATTTTTTCATAAAACTCATTTGTTAATGTGGATATATATTTCTTTTTTAATGTTCAAATCACCATTGCACATCATACATCATTATATTGTTTCATGTACATTTCATTTAGTTTTTTGATCGATTATCATAGAATCATGAGCTATATATCATAATATCAATACAATAAATTTATCAAATTTGAGTTTCATTACAAGTATAATTCCAACTAATTATTCATAAGGACAATTCAAACTACAATGAAAAAAACTAAAAAAAAAGATATAAACATATCGAAAAAAAGATAAAAAGAATGCCCAAAGGTGAGAATAGAGGAAAAAAAACTCAAAAATAAAAGAAGAATATGAAAAAATTTAAAAATAATTAATGTTAAAATAAAAAATATTTATTCAAATAATTGCAAAATATACCAATCATATTTTTTCCACCACAAATCAACATGCATAATAACATGTCTTGTTTAAAACAATTCAACAATTTCATAAAGAAATCCAACTTTGAATTTGGCCATTTTTGCATTTGCAATGAAAAATAATTTATACATGAACTACTAATATGTGATATTTCAAATCTTGTTTCTAAACTAAAACATATGAAACATTTATTCAAGATGAGTCCCAGATTTCATTTTAAATATGATATTGAATTCATCCAAGAAGAATTATTGAATGATACCAAACACATGCATCTAGAATTGGAAGGACTTTTGTTATCAAGTCAAGGTATTTCAAATACTTAACATTAATTTTCAACATGTAAAACCTGTTACATTTCCTTGAAAAATAATAAAATGCTGAAATTTACATTAGCCAATGGTTTATGGATTGGCATCCCACCCAAAATATTACCAAAATTGATGATGGTAAAAGAAACCTTGATAACACATTATCATTGTCATAACATATTGGTCAAATTGAGGTATACTAATAAAGGGAGCACAACTCAACATGCACTCAAAGGAAATGTTGTAAGTTTTGCAAAAGATCCTGAAAGTGCAATAAAACTTCTAGACACATTACCATTGTCATTAAAATCATTATTTGATATTATTGCAGTACATATTGTTGAAAGTTCACACCCACTTATAGAATTAGTTCAAAGTTGCAAATTATTATATGTACATAAATTTGTTGTAACCATATGGCTCACATTGTTAAAAATGAATCATATATGATACAAAAATATAACTATGAATATGGATGTTCTAAACATGTTGCCTAAAAATGATATACCAAAGCCAATAATGAGATCAATGTTCCAATCGACAAATGTTGAACTTGCAAATGTCGAACAATGTATGAAATATTCCAAACTTACATCAACAAAAAAAATACATTGAAATTGAACATGTCATAGAAACATCATGTCTAATAGATTTCAATGGCATAGACATAAATGAACATGAACAAATGACTAACACATTCCAAAATTTACATCGTAATCAACATTTATTTTATAATCATTGCACCATAATGATAAATGAATACAATAATCCAGATCTAATAGCATGCATGTTTCCCACCTTATTTCTTTTTAGAATTGGTGTCCCCAAAATGAACAACAAACCCATAAAATTATCACCACAAACTCATGTAAAACATTTAATGAATTTGGACAAAACTCATTATTAGTTTTCAAAACATTGTTTATTTCCATTTTTTGTATTCGACATAATACAATGTAGACAAATATGTTTTGGAGCTAAATTAATAATATCAAAATCATCCAACGTGAATGAAAGAGAACTCTTCAATGAAATACACTGTAGATTTAGATGACATTATTCCTAACCCACAAAACATAAATTACAAAAAATATATATGTAGTTTATTACAACATTGAAAAGATTCTAATAAATACGTCATGGCTTGTGGAAGTAGTTGTGCAACACAAATAGACCAAAATTTCAATATGATAAATTTTATGGGAATGCCAAGTTTGTTTTTCACTTTAAATCCCACATGCATTGATCATCATTCTTTGTTAACAGCTTTTAAGTGAACAAAACATAAATCTTGATTTATTATATGACAAAAATATGCTAACAAAAAATGAATGATGCAAATATGCAACGATAAATCCAAAAGCTCAAGCTATATTTGTACAAACTATTGTTAATGTTATCTTCAAATATATGTTATAAGTAAAAAACACAAAGGATTTATTTAACAACTTTGGTGTTTTCGGTCACATAAAAGTTCATTATGGATGTTATGAAATTGCAAAAAATGGTAGCTTACACATCTACACATTATTATGGCTTAATGATTCTCCATATCCTAACACACTTGTACAAACATTGCTTGATAATGAATTTTTTTAACAAAATATGATTAATTATTTAAATGACATAATTACACGAGACATCAATAAATATAAATCATGTCCAATAATGATAGATACAAATTGCATTAATGACAATCTTGATAACATAATCCTTACACCACAAGGCCACTAGATCATGAAGAAAAAAACCTTTACAAAACTATTCAAAATGACATTCATAAATTGATGAATGTATGTAATTGACACTTATGTAATCCAACATGCTACAAAACAAATGTTGATGTGTCAAAAAATAATGTAGGTATGGATTCCCTCAACCTTTAGTCAATGAAACTCATTTCAACATTGAGATGAGACTTTGGCATATAAAAAAAACTGATAAATGGTTAAATAATGCAAATCCATGTATATTGTCGACTTCAAGATGTAATCATAATTTGAAATTTATAGTAGCTTCAAGCAAAGATAGTAAATCATTTATATATTACATCACATATTACATCACAAAAAAAATATTTACAATTCACTTATGTATTCTCTTTTGCAAATTGTATTACAAAAAATCAAAACAATAAAGGAAAATTCCAATAATAATTATGATTCAATTGACAAAAGTCGACTTCTCCTCATATGTTGTTTAAATACAATAGGAAGTCAACAAGAAATATTAGCAACTAGCGCAATTAGTTATTTATTGAACTTACTAGATCACAAAACTAATCATGATTTCATTTACATACCTTGGTATAGTTTGTCAACATGGCCAAATGAACAAGAAAAAAATCAAAATCTTTAAAATGAAAACAATAAAGATACTAATGTCAATTATGAAACTTTCATAATTGATAAAAACTCATCAAATCAACAATATATCATACACAATTTTAGGATTGATTACCAACAAAGACCTAATCATTTAAATTTTCTAATAAGATAAAAAAAATCAACAACATCCATTGTTATAAAATTTAATAGTGAACACCATCAATACAACACCCATATCCTTTACGAATTCAAAGTACCGAAAATTCTAGTTTTACAAACTTACACAATACCTTCACAAAAAAATGACCTTGAAAATTATGCTCGAACTATTTGTATTTTGTTTACATCATGGTGTACAATTTTTGACATCAAATAAAATTTCACTCTATCTTGGGAAATGACATTAAAAAATGTGTACAACATTTATTGAGTTACAAAAAATAATAATTAAAAAATCAACATCTTACATGAATGTAAAGAATCAAGAGATGAAGATAAATTATTGAAAGTAGAATCAATACAACCTGAATTTAATAAATAAAACATTGAAGAAAAATCAACAATGAATCCACTTTATGAAAATGATATTGAAAATGAATTCCATTAAAACATTCATGACATAAAAGAACAAAACAACAATATACAAACATAATTTAGTCCTGAACAAATCAAAATTGAATATCTATTATGTAATTGAAATAACAAAACATCCAGAAACAACAATTTTTTTAAAAAATGAATATATTAATAATCATAATGTAAATTTCATTATCAAACCTCAAGTTTTGATCAAACAATGGAATCAAAATTTGAAACTTCCACAAATATTAAACCTTGATGAATCAACACTAGAATTTTCACATCCATATTCAAACACTATACAATGGAGAATACCAAACTTGAGCTACACCACTTACCATTTAATGACATGCAATTATATGATATTGAAATTGAAGATGAAAACATAAGATTCATTGATGAAACAAATATTTTTTCACCATTACACATTAAAAACATCGTAAAGGAGAAATACAAGTTAAATAATTTACAAGCCATTTTATTTGAAAACTTCATTGAAAATACAACAAATAATCCATTATTACAATATGTATGAGCTGCAGGTATTGGTAAAACACAAATGATCAGAGTTATCCAAGATTTTTTTTGAAAACAACAAAACAACAAAAATTCATAATTACAACATACATTCGAAATGCAACCTTATTAATACATGGAACAATGATGCATTTTTTGTTGGGATTATTGATCAATAAACACACAACTATAAGCAAACCTAACTTAATCATAAACATATGGCCAAATATTCAATTCATCATTATTGATGAAATATCCATGGTAGGTTGCACTTTGCTTGCCATGATACACTTAAAATTACAAAAATTAAAATCTAACATTTTACCATTTGGAGGAATCAACATAATGTTCATGGGAGATTTTTTACAATTTCCACCAATCAATGACACACCATTATATTCAACAAACATATAATCGATTTTTACATTCACAAAATTAACAGAAAAAAAAATCATAGGTAAAAAGCCTTTGGGAGATTTACCTTTGACCAAATAGTATTATCCTACATTATGCCAAAACATGGCATCCATGACTAGACTAATATAATTATACATGGTATAAATGACTAGAAATGGTATAAACAACGGGTTGGATTTGACTAAAAATGGCATAAACAATTAACCAAGTAAAAAATGACTAGTCATGGATGCCATGTTTTGGCGTAGTGAGCTAATAAAACAAATGTGACAAAACAAAAACATTCAATATGCTACCCTTTTAGAAAACCTTCGAATTAGAAATATTCTAAATTCCTATTTTGATTTACTAAAGACTCATTTTATATCTAATTTAAATGTCAACTTATTTTATGATCCATGGAGGACATCAACTTTTATAGTTTCTCATAACAAATTATGAAATGCCATAAACCATTACATGATAGGTATCCATTCAAAAACATCAAAACACAATTGTTACATTATTGTCACAACTAACACATACAAAAAAGTCCATTATGTAATGGTATCAAACATTTCCTTAAAATCTACAAAGGAATGAAAATCATTATTATTAAAAATTTATATCCTAAACTTGCACATGTAAATGGAAGCAATAGATACATTGAAAATATATCCCTCACAAATTCAGAATGGATACAGAAAGATGTTACAATTCATCCCCCCATAAATGTTTTAGTCAATTTTAATGATTTCATTGAAAAGAACATCAAATTACAAAACATAAAAGTAGAAGGCCTCCCTAAAAATGTCATTCCAATAATACCCATGTCAAGGAATTTCTAATATCACCATCACATATTGGAATCAAACATCTCCAAAACATTCACAATCAATAGATATCAATTGTTAATTGCCCCAACTTTTTGTCTCACATACTTCAAAGCACAAAAACAAACATTTGACAATTTGATCGTAGACCTTTGATAACCACCTGACAATTTGTGTTTAAATATGCACAACATATACGTAACCTTATCATGTTTATGATCCATAGATGGATTCATAATCCTACAAAATATTATTATGCACGAAATATGCAAAATTAATTTCAAAAAAAAATCCCTAGAAATGTTAGAACCTATTTCAAAACATAATATAACAAAACACATCTAAAATAATATCCATTGAAATCCTGCAAAGAAAAAAACAAACATTTAATTATGATCGGTGATTTAGATGATGACACTATTGACAACAATATTGTCAATTATTAGCATGAAGAATTCCAATTAACTGAAAATGATGAAAATATTCTTTTCAATTGAAATGGATGGTTGAATGATCAACATTTAACAGCTACAATGCAAATATTGTATGTTCAAAAATTACAATCGTTAATATACCAACAACACACATATGCAATCATGGGAACTATACATAGATCCTTAACCAATTGTTTTCAACATATTTTCATAAATAATAATCATTGGATCTTAGTCAAAATACAAGCATCCACACTAAACCTACATTGCACAATATATGACTCAAATAGACCAACAATGAAAAAATTACCAAACGACACCATTCAATTATTAACTAACATCATAAATGTAAAACACTTACTATATTCATATGCAAATGTGATGCAACAACCAAACAATTCATCTTGTGCACTTTTCACAATAGCATATGCAACCAATGTAACATTGAACTAAACCCAAAAAAATCTATTTACAATGTGCCAAAAATGCAATTGCATTTGCATAACAATATAAAAAATAATACCATATTTCTTTTCTCCAAATACTAACATTCAAACACACTATAAAAAATAAATAATAGATCATCACTGGTAGTGCGAAGCCCAAGTAATTAAAATGGCCATTAGTCAAACTCAACATCCAACCACCTAAACCTTAATTGGGTGCTCCCAATCCCCATTACTTAATACATTTTACCCCATTTTACCCATAATTGCCAAATCAAGTACAATTTTCCTTTAAGGAAAAGGCTCAAAGTTTTGTTAGAAAATACTATTTTTTTAAAACCTTTGTATTAGTTAAAATGTTCAAGTAACCAAGAAGTCCAAGACACTCAATATTTTCCACATTGAAAATGACCAAAATGGTAACATTCATGTCTAGATTTGCACCCCAACAATTTTGTATGTTCTAGTAAACCTTTTAAGATAATAACATTACATCAAAGACGAAAGATAACCAAATTTGTAATAAACATTTGATAAAACATCTAACAATACCATGATAATTATGGAGAACATGATTCAAATGATTCAAATTCATGTGGTTCAAATGGGCAAACTCCTTCCATCAGCTACAATTTGTATCTACCAAATTTTAAAACTATTATTTGATATTGTGAATTTCAAGTACAAGTTTGCATCAACACCAAACTTGGGTAGATTTGTGAATGGCACCAATTTACGAGGATGATACCAACACAAAATCCATGCTACAAAAAGTCATTGGACATATTCAAACAATATACAAATAGAAATGCAAGAATAAGACCTTTTGAACAATCAAACAAAGGAGAAGACATCAACACACTTGTTTTATGGGTGATCCTAATAAAGCTTTGGTGCCCTATGCCTTACATGAAATAATATATAAATGGGTGCAAATGGCTTAATAAGAGCCATTGGCACCCCCTTAAGTGATTGTTTTTGGGGGCATATTATCAAAAAAAGTCTTCAAAAAAGTCTTTAATTTTTTTAAAAAAAATCTTTATACTATTTTGTTAAGGTTTTTGTTAAAATTTTGCCAAAAGTATGTCATTTTCAAAGTTGTTCAAATCCTTTTACAATTCCTTTTACTATTTAAAAACATTGGTTACAAGTTTTTTTACATTATTTTTGAAAGTCCAAATGTTAATGAAATAATTTCATATTTTGGAAATTTATAGAACAAGATATTAGATTTGATAATGTGAAAAAAATTAAACTTGTTTTCAAGTTAAAATTCTCTTTAAAAAAGATTTGGTGTGAAAAACACATAATTAAGTAGTGGTTACGATTGTTTTTGGTTCCTATTAACGTAACTACAACAAAATTTGTTTATGGGGGACCCTTTATGTGCTTAATATTCAATCAAAAATTGTAAAGATGATTACTATGTGAATTAATCTCAATGGGTCTCCATGCCATATTATAGTTAATTTCACAACATTAACAAGGAAATCACAAGCAATTGATGTTCGCCCTCACCTAGGTTTGAGGTCACAATTAATAATGGATTATGGCTTATGTTCATGTAGATAATTCATTCGCATGTGTCCATGAGCTAGATATGAGCATAACAAGTACTACTTCACATTTGAAAATGAAGACATACCAAAACATGTGACTATTAAAATGTGAGGTAGGGACAAAACACATAAGAGCTAGATCTAATAAACCATCAACATTCTATTAAGAAATGTCATGGGGACAAATGATTGTCCAAAAATGAAGAAAACTATTGGTAATCTAGAGCTTTGTGAGAAAGATATTAAAGTACCTACCAATAATATGAAGTGCATAAACTAGTACCTTTTTCCAGGTGTAATGCCCCTTTTTGTTTAAATGCTCAGTAAGATCCAACTATCAATTCTTCCAATGTTAGTTACATTGTCCTTTAATGAATGTAAACCAGTCTCTTCTTCCCACCTTATAAAAATAAAATATTTCATGACATTTCAACATTCATGAAAGAATTAGAGACTCATCCAAGTTTGATTGAAATGGTTTCAAAGGGTACAACATACCCCATGTAAAAAATCAATGATAATTATCAAAGGGGCACTTTAAGTCGCAACTCCATTGAGCCACATTGGGATGCTTTGATTTTTGTAGAAGGTTTAATTCACTTCTAAATTGTTTATTACAAGCCATAATAAACATTCATCTTCAACACATGCATAACAATTTCACACTTGTTTAAAAAACACCTAATAGAGATAAAACATTTTGCACTTTTTACTACTAGTCATGGTTCACTGCATATGTGGTCTCCTTGTTCACCTTAAATTGCAAACTCACTCTTTCCCCAATTATATAATTTTTTTGGACAATTCAACTAGTTACAACTCATTGACAAATGCGCCCAACTCTAGTTCCACACTACAACAATAGGGGGCTATTTTGCGATCCACATATCATCGCAAACAACAAAGAAAGAAATTTTCGAAAACCCGCATTTGCGAACCATAACTCCTTGCAAACTGTTAAGCCTTTGCGATACTACAACATTCGCACCCGTACAATTGCAAGTCCTTCACAACTCCCGAACTTGACACAATCGCAAACCTTTTACGATTGTAACTGCTTCTATATACCATTTGTGATTGACATTACATCGGAAACTATTTGCAACAAACCCATCACTGCAACGACTTGGCAAATCGACTCAAAAGTCTATCGATTTCCGAAATAAGGTCCATCGCAAACCCTTAGCGGCATTTTGAGAATCCCAACAAGTTTGCGTTAGATCATATCGGAAACCACGCAAACTTTTTGGGATTCTCAGAATGCCGCTAAAAGTTTGCAAAATCGTAGATTTCACAAACGTGTTCTAGAATGATTTTACCCCCAAGAGAGTAGCGATGTCTGTGACATGGTATTATTGGTCTTTTGGCTTTTGTAGTATTGCGAAGAATTATGACTCGCAAATTTTTTTGAGATGCACTGTGTATCGCAAGAGCATGGCACTGTATTCTTATTTTGGAAGCAGGGTTTATTTGGGTCATTTTGGGCCGCAAAAAAAAAATCTATATCAAAATTTCAAAATTTACAATGTAAAAGGGTTTGCAACCCTTGGGTATCTAGCTGTCTATCTAGACCTCCTTCCCCTCTTGGATTTCTTCCTTGAATCTTTCTTCCTAGTGT
>Ga0116227_10000587_pt1 | contig 72357 bp, 53 predicted proteins | sample S1TSphgellanicum_FD_89693 | JGI IMG/M metagenome (GOLD analysis project Ga0116227, IMG submission 89693) | Host-associated microbial communities from peat moss isolated from Minnesota, USA - S1T2_Fb - Sphagnum magellanicum MG | ecosystem: Host-associated > Plants > Peat moss > Unclassified... | reverse complement strand
TTTTGTTTTCTGTGACAGTTATTACTCGACGGGTGCATTATGCACCAGGTTCACACTAGTATAGATTATATCTATAAAGACATCAATTTTTTAACTGACTTATCAGTTATGGTTTAAAATTGACAAAATTTAAACCATTTTGCATTTTCACTTCATCATTTGCAATTATTATATTTTGTGATTCTTTTTTTGGTCAACATGAATATTGATCTTGTGTTTAGCTCTCACCATTTTCAACAAATCTAAAATTATCTTTTTTTTTTGTAGTGATTGTTTATTTGATTCATTCATGTTTTTATTTTATTATTCACAAACTTCCCTCCAACCCCAAACCCAATGCATGGCTCATTTTGTGTAATCCTTTGAACATACTACTACTAAAATTCAAAAAATGATTGAAATTCATTTCAAAAATCTTTTTTACTATCTGAAGATCATGGTAGAAAGTCTTTAGAAATCTATGTTGAGAAGAGGGCCATAAATGAAAAATTTGGAGGCTTATGGGGTTACGATTATACCATATGTTATCCGACAAACTATTTACATAGACCCATCCATATGTGGTGTAACATGTCTGTGAGCAAGTCATGATTTCATAACCAATATTGCATTCCAATTATTTTATCACAATGGAAGGCTTAGTTTTTAAAAGGGCATTATGAACTAATCACTTTTCCTTGGGCAATATCCCATGGGAACTAGACCAAAGCATGTTCAAACCATCACACATGGAACCTATCAAGCAATCAAAAACACTATCCATTGAGCAATGGGGTCAAAAAAAATCTCTACCTTCACATGGCATCATCGATGTTATGCACCCATAAAAACAAAAAATTCAAATCACATTTCAACTTGGGTTGAAATGCTTGTCTCCATGAAGTTGAATATGCCACAAACACATCCACTAAATTGACCATAAGATATATGTCTATTTTACAATGTTAGCCAACAAGCCTACAATGTTCGAGGTAGTAAAGGAACTAAGTCGTTCTAAGCTCACAAAAAACCAATCAATGGCAGCCTAACTTTAATTTTCAAGATCCATGAAGTCCATGCTCATTTTGAAAGTCCCTCTCCATTCAAGGTAAACTATCTAGTAGACTATAAGGTTCATTTATTAGAATATCACAACTTGGAAAGGAAAAATAGTAGTGACATTCACTTCGATAGTATGGTAACTGTGGTGACAGTCATAGAAGAAGAAACATGAATATGTGTTGAATATTTAATTGTCATAATTTTTAGAATGTGAGAAAATAAATAACATGAAATAATTACAAATATTTATTATATTGATTTGTTTAGTAAAACTTTTTACAAAAAAAATAGAGAAAATACTTTTACATTTATGTTTTCCTCTAAAGCTTTCAATATTGATTGTTTGAAGTCATGGGTCAAGCTTTCAAAATATTGTCTCCATGCGATTTTTGAATAATTTTAAATCTAAAATCCACCTCCTTTCTTTATGAGCACTTAAAATATTTTTTGTATTGAGAAAAAACAACTTTGAATTCAAAACATTTCACAAAGGGTTTGTAAACACTTACATTAGTAAAATAAATTTAATGGACTGAATGCATGTTGTTTGAATCTCTTTTGAGATTTACATTTTAACTTACATAATTTTTTCATTCTCTTTACATGTGATTGTGTAAATATGATGTATTTATATCATGTTTACAATTTTTTTTGCATTTTTTGACGATTTAGAATTTGTTGAAGTAGAAGCAATTGGAAGAGTTTGAACAATGTTACCATTATTTTTGGGTTCTTTTGTAGATTTCTTTGTCATGTTTGGCAACAATTAATTGTTAATTGATAAGTTATTTTCCACCACAAGCTTGGATCCATGATACTAAATGTGAAGTAAAATATGTTCATTTAAAAAGGCTTTGAATGACATACTAGTCCAAGGGGAGATTTGTTGGTGGATTTATAATATTATGTTTTTCGAACAAAAATGACACTAGCAATCACAATAGTTACTAGGTTTATGGGAATATCTCTACCAAATGAGCTCAAAGTGTTGCCATTTAACAAGACAACTTTGGTTTGTAAGACATTGATTTGTGAATAATTTAGAAAAATAGAATCATTTAGACCAATGGGCTACCTCTTGTTGAAGCACAAATGTGAATACATATTTCACCCACATGATTTGTTTAAATTTCACTCCATAAGAAACAGCAAAATACTTTAAACTAGATGGTTTCTAAACCACAAATAACACCAAGCCACGGAGCATGAATAAGTTCATTTGCCTAATACTTGCAACAATGATCATTAAGAATGTGAGCAAGCAACAATTGCTTACTACATAACCCAAAAATTACAATGTATTACAAACAAATGGTTGAAGATTGAGGATTCTCACTTGTTTGTTTAAGTTAGACAACTTCTTGCTCACATCAAAAAATTCAAAACCATAATTACACAAAGAAAAGTCCAAAAATGGTTAGAAGAACTTTGCATTGTTGTAGAAGATTAAACTTCAAAATTCAAGTAGAAGAAATGTAACATAGCTTTGGCAAAGAAATATTGGGGAAAATTGTCTTATTCTCCTAGGACTTCTCCAATCTAGTATTGTAGAATGTCATGCATGTCCAACAAACCTTTAGGAAGGTACATTCTATGGTCAAGGCCTACATATAAAAGTGAAACCAACGAGCTAATATCATGAAATCAACATTATGCAACCCCCATCTTTGTAAGAAAGGAATCTATGAATTTTTTATATAGAGCTATGAAAACCTTGATAGTTGTGAAATCGATGATGATATTGCAACTCCAATACAAGAAGTGGAAAAGGATTTCTTAGATGCCAAAGAATAGCATGGTCTAAACAAGCAATGTTGCACCAAGGTAGAAGTTAAACATGTTTTAATAATCCATAGAAATGACATGTTGCACACATGTTATCAATTGGATTTGTTGCATATTATTCATATTTCCTTCCATGTGGAGTTTATTTAGATTGACATGTAGGTTTTTGTTCAATCCACTACTTCTCTACATGTACAAAGTTTTGAAGTTCTTTTTATGACCTTCAAAGGAATGTTCATAATGTTTTTTTACCAATCAAGATCTACCACAATTGAATGCTAATGATCAAATTCCATGTCATTAGATGTTGTATGTTACAAAACCAACAAAGAAATTCATCACCAAGCATGATGGACAAGTGCTATGAATATAAAACCAAAAATACAACTGCGTGTAGTTGTTATGCCCTATAGAGAGTTGAAGAGTGGGCAATTGTAGTGCTCACTTAGTTCATGGCTGTAGCAACTTCAAGATTTGCTAGTCAATCAACGAGGGCATTAGTGACTTGTAGAATGCATGGGATCATCCCCATGCAGTGATGAATAGTCTTGGTGCAGCAAGAGTGACCACCTTTACAATGGGAGTCTAGCTGGTCAGGACTCAAAGCTGGTTGTAAATTCAAGAGTCATCATCATCTCTCTATATAGTTAGTAACAGCAGCAATGAGTAACTCATGTTTTAGCTTTAAAGTTTGGTGTCTTGAATGCTACAGCAATGAGAAACTCAAGTCCAAGGTTTGAAGTTCGTATCTTGAATGCACATGAGCTAGACATTTTTATTGGTGGGTTCACAGCATCCAAATTTTGCACACTAGGTTTATCCATAGTTGCAACAAGCTTCTGCTTTTGCTCTCAATGTCATCACAACAGAACCCATTTATAAATCTGCAGTTCCATTCTTACTTTGCTTGTTTTCTTCTTATTTTCTTTGTAACATAACCCATCATCGTAACATAATAGAAGCATTATAATCCTAGCACTTCTGTTGGAATTGTAGTGCAGGGTTGCATCTTTGGTATCCGTAGTTTATGGTGCAGGGTTTGATCTTTGTTCTTTGTTAAGTATCTTAGTAGAGATGCGCAAGAAGGTCTCATCATTGTAGATTGAGTGGGTTTATGAAAGTATAATGGTTGTTGCAAATCTGTTGTTATGGTTGGTTGGTTGTAATTTGGATGTGTAGGGTGCAACATGACAATGAAACTTTTTCTGCAGTGGGAGAGGCAAAGAGTGATCTCATTAGTGGATTATGCAATTGATAATACTGGGCTCACCTTGGCTCTGCCTCATGTGGGCCCTTAATGCAGTAATGCTCACTATCTCAGGCATTACCATACACAAAATGCCCTGTGGATTTTACACTCTGTAATTTGACCTGCAAATATACTGGAATTTTTCTGCCCAGTGCTTTACAGTTCTAGGAGCGCCCGTTCCAGAGTATAATACATGTTCCTCACTGCTGAGTCACATAATTACAGTACTCCCCACTGTTAATTCACATCACAAGTGGAACTGGCAGAACCAAACCCAAAGAAATTCATGATCTTACATTACCATTTTTAGATTTCAGAATGCTCTCCTCAAGCAGAAATGCACAAGAGAGATACCAAATTCCTGGGTGCAGATGAAAGGCCATCATCATCCCACAGTGATTTTACCTTCAGCTTTGTATTTCCTCCTCAGCCAGAAAGTTCATAGAGACACAGGCACACTGAATTCATGGTATTTGGAGGTCATGGTCTTCACCACCATGCACCATACATATATTTAAAACAGCAGCACCACTTTGTAGTGAGAGTAGAAATAGCTCCACTGAGACTCATTAAGAACTGTTAGTAAGAGCATCAAAGGAGGGCATTATGCCCCAAATGAGAACACCTAGACATCAATGTCACAGCTGCTCTGTAGAGTAGACGACAACCAGACCTCCTTTTGACTCCTTGTGGGTGTTCGTCTTAACAAAAATAGGGCACCCATTAGATGATGATGAAACTGAGACACCAGAGACAGCACAGAAAATGTTCCTGTGTGCATTCTATTATAAACAATCACAGTAAGCATTCTTTGTACTTACTATTCCAAACTGGAAATGATACTATAACAGGCAGGAGTGAAGAGACAGGCACAACTCTGTGAGCAAAGTTTTGATCCATAGAGATGAAAAACCTCCAAATGGAACAGGTGATGCATATATTGAGATCTTCAATATATGTGACGTAGCATCTGCAGAATGTGCCATGAGTATGTCAGTAGACTGTTTTAAGTTGTCCAATGATCAGAAAAGGAGAGATGCCCATGCAGCAATAAATGCAGAACCTCCAAATGGGGCTAGTGCTGCATATTTGCGATCTTCAGCATATGCCACCACGTAGCATCTGCAAAAAGCACCCCAATTGTTTGCTCAGTGTTTTTGTTTGACCGTTGTCTGACTACACAAAAGAGGGCAAGCAGACCATCAGTCTTTTGAAAGTTTCCAAAGATTTGATTAGAATGGTTAAATTGCAATTATCCCATGGATTATCAACCAAGAAGGAACTTTACTGATCCCTGCCATCTTCAGAAGGAAAAAAATTCTTTGATTTGTTAGAATGTTCAACAGTGTACTTCTGTTGTATGCACATTAAAAATTAGCAACAAGCTGATTCTATTCTGTGAATATGCTGCAATGGATGATAAAACCTACGTTCCACAGAAGGTGATGATACCAAATGTCAAAAGGCCTCCAAACTGCACATCCACACAAACTTGTAGGCTTAACAGGAAAAAGACTTTTGATCTGAACAAAAATAGTACCAAACAGGCACAGAGAACCATGTTGCATAATGGACAATATCCCAAATCTGCACCCTGAGTTTCTGTTACATTTCTGGAAGCAACTGGGAAGACTCAGTCATGATGTTGCCTAGCACTCAAGAGACATAGCACACATTTACAAATTCATTTCATATCATGGACATAAGATTGCTTGCAGACACTTAGGACATCTTTCCATTAGGCTGCTCTGATCACAGTCATCTAACAGCTCTACCATTCCGGCATTGACCAGTTGCAGGAGCTATGCAACCTGTGAGTCAAACTGTGACTCACCATACAATGACATCTGTACTTCTCTTCATGAGAACATGTGTTCCAGAGTTCCTAACATGATCAATTACATATTTCCACCACAATTGCAACTCTCCAATGGAAAGTGACTGTATCTACAGCAAGAAACAAGGCCCTATATAAGTGGCTTTTCATTAGGCTGCTGTGATAACAGCAGCCTAATGGAAAGAAACCCTTACAACCCTGCATCCTTCTGGAATGTAGCAATTAGTAGTAAAGGCTAGCAACAAAGTGAGCAACTAACCACATGGGGACGTCTCGTAACAGGAGCAGCAAGCATGGCTGCAGTGTGAACCAAATGGTACAAATTTGCTGTTTGCCACACCTGCGGAAATCCAACAAACATCATTAAAGCAATTTCCACTTTTCATAAGAAAGGAATAAACGTGATACTGGCCTTCTTTCTTGCTTAGAAAAAAATTTGAGAGAGGAAAGACTGATGTGCAGGGGGAATATTTGTAAACATCAAAGAAAAGAAATAGGCATAATAAAGAGAAGGAACAAAGAGAAAATTACATCCTTGTAAGCTGGTTTAGCAGGCTTGTAAATATGAGCTCCATACGTTCCTAATCCCAGAGCTGCCATCCCTGAAGAAAATAGAATACAATGTCAGATTCTGAAAGAGCAAAAGCCAGCAGTAAAACCTTAAGAACCCTTACACCATTAGAAGGCATGCCAGTTTCGCAAAAGCATGAATGAAACAAGAGCCGCACAAAGATGTCAGCCGTATGGAGGAGCCACAGATTCTTGTGTACAATTTACCCCTCCGCAATTCCGACTAGGTCTTGAAATTTTTTTCCGGTTGTAGGAAAAAAGCACAGAGTTAGGGTTTAGGATTTGTTCAAGAATCGCACAGAGATACTTGAGTCGGAGAGAAGAGAAGGAGGAGCAGAGCGAGAAGATCAAGCTGGTCCTCACCAGAGATGGCAGCGACCCGGTGCCAGACCACAGCCCTCATTGTTGTTGATCCTGGAGCCAATAGAGATAAATTTGAGCTCAAAACTTGCCTCCACAGAAACAAGCAATCCTTGGCTCCTTCCTGCTGCTGTAGCGCTTCTCAAACTTTGTGCCTGAACGGATCCCTTCTCCTTCTCGCTCCTCCCGCTCGTTGCGTCTGTTGCCCTGTGCCTTTGTATGCCATAGCTACGCATTGAAAACGTCTCGAGTAGTGTTTACGGAGAACGACGACGACTGGTCATTGCCGGTAATCTAAAACTAGACCTGGTATTGCCGGTAAACTGGAAGCAGCCACTTGGCTAGCATTTTTGGTCAGAAACACATGAGAATATTGTGACAGAATATTCCCTTTTTTTCTTTTTCCTTTTTTGCATTTTGGAAAATTTTAGCACAAAAAAAAACCAAAAAAAAAAACCCTGGTCAGGAGTGCTAAGTGCTAACCTGAATTTATTAGTTTTTTTGAAATTTATTGAGTTCAGGGTTTTTCAAAAACAATTGGCCAATTTTTACCCAAAAAATCAGCAAAGTCGGTCAAATTTACAATAGGGAAAACACACACATCTCCAAAAATTTCCCAATTTTTGGCTCAAAAAAAAAGCACTAGTTGGGTTGAAAACTTTTCCGTATGGTCCATTTTTTTTATAAAAAAATCTACTTGATGAACAAATAAGAAGATAACTTGTTTAGGGTTTTGAGATTATAAAATTGGTTAAATTTTAAAAAAAGGACCAAAAATGTTGGTAAGAAGGAGCAATGTTGAAAAGGTGAAAACTTGTTGTGATGATATTTTCAAGCAAAGTGGATGTTTCGAGGTAGTGGAGTCTCCAAAGGTAGTAAGTAGCACAAGGTATGAAAGGTCCTTGGATTCTAAGGAAATCCAAGGAGCATGACTTTCTTGAAGATGAGATGCAAAGAGAAAAGAGATGCAACTCCATTTTCTTTGATTAAGTTAAGGAGTTTGTGTTTGTTTGATTATTTGATTCAAAAGCAACTATTTGCAATGTTGATACACACTTGACCCCATAAGATTACTTCAATAAGGTAATTTTGACTTGTGACTCAATAGAAAGATATTGGACTAGAAAGGCATGGGGGAGTACAAAGGACATTACAAGTTTGAAGATTGTTGAGAGAAAAAGGTGACAAATGATTTCATTTTTTTTTTTTTTGGTTTTTACTTTTCAATGGCACCATTTCCACCATTAGTGTACACATTGCTACGATGCACTTAATTGTATATGTGGTTAGGAATAAAGGCTAGTTCTATCACTAATTGTATTACTTTGATATTGTAATAAAACATATTTTTACAGTTTTACTAAAATTATTTTTATCTTTAGCAATTGCATGGAAAGTGAATGTACATCATCAAAAAGAGAGGTAATGAAGACAAAACAACAACCAAGGCCACTTCTCATTGAAATTGATGAAGCAAGTGTAAACGCTTTTGACAATGGTTTGGTTACAAATATATTTTAATCCCTAGGTAAGAGCCTAAACCCATTTTATGATCATTTTGCCTCTATTTGGGCCTTAAATAAGAAATTGATCCAATCTATTTGTCCATGAATCAAATTGCAAATCTAACTATTAGATTTGAAGTTTACAAATTCATAGTTCTTTGATAAAAAAATTAAACCAAAATTAAGCAAAGCATGGTGAAATAACAAAACAATACAAGATTTGGCAAGTGCTACCCAAGGTTGGATTTGAAAATTCATTGGGTAAAAAAAAACTTTTGACTTGGATTAATCCATGCAGTTTACTATGGCACCCAATCACAATGATTAAGTTAATTACTCATGGAAAAAAAAATTCAAACCAAAATGTGATTCTTCAAATAATGATGAGGCCTTCCAAGTTTTGGAATGTGAATGTGAGTATCCTTGTTTGAATGGAAAGTGAATGTGAGTATCAAAATGGAATTCAAAAAGGTGTCACTTTTGGGTCAATTCTTAAATGAGTTTTCAAAGTTAGTCCACCTCATTTAAGATCCCAATTTGAGAACATGTGGCTTCAATATTAAGATCCTTGTTTGACCATATGAAGAGTCATTTTTGAAGGCAGTAGAATACTTGTTTGATCATATTAAAAATCATAGAATATTTATTTGACCATATTAAAAGTCATTTTAGAAGGTAGTAGAATTCGTAAAATATTAAACAAGCTTAAGATTGTAAATGTGTTAAGTACAAAAGTAATGCCTGACATGTTTTGCTTCGGCCCATTCCCTTTCCCTCTCCTTTTTAGGATTTGAACGGTTTTCTTTGCAAAACCTAATCCTAATGGGTTCTTTTGTATAACATATTCAAGTTACGTTGAATTTGTAACCTACCATGTCATGCCCATCCTCATCGAATGGAATGGAATGCCATGCCCCATGCATGTCAATGGTTGATCATCTTCCCATTAGGATTTTTTTAATAGTCGGCTTTTTGGTGGGCCATTTTTTGGTATTTTCTTCTTTTGTCTTCTTGGTTTGATCCCTCAAATGAATTTACATGCCTCTGGAAAATTCAAGTTTGTTGTAACACCTATATCTTCAAATGTTATTCATTTTGTGTGTGCTTTTCTTGAAACAAAAATTGGGCATGAAAGTTTGAACTTTATCTGAGTTTTTACCATAAATGCATTCTCACAAATGCTTAGGTCATGATGATCAAATATATTTGGTAAAAGTTTAGTGATTGTGGTGCAACTAATTAGTTCATCAAGGTTTTCATTTCAAGTTTGTGTTTAAACTTTTGGGCTTTCTTGGAAGTGTTTGAAAGAAAACAATGATGTGCATGATGTGCCTTGTTGTAAATGCTTGACAAAAGTTGTCCTCACACTTTCAAGTTCGTTTTCAATATTGCCAACCAAGGTTGCGATCTTTGAAGGGCAATGCGAACATTGTGCAAAATATAACAATCCAAGTGTACACATTCAAGTTTGTGCAAAATCTACAATCTTAATGTTTGCAACTAAGTACTTTTCCTTTTCTAAATATAATGCACATTGCGGTGTAACATGGGGTGAGCTATATTGTAACAACCATGTGCAAGCGGCAAATGCATAGTCATGATGACATGGGTGCCAAACCCTAAATTTGTGTTTGAACTTGAGAATTCACCTCAAAGGTTTGAAGCCATGTAGAAGTCCAAAAGCCTCCAAGTAGCAAAGAATAAATGTAGGATTTTGGAGTTTTTTATTATAAAGATTATGCCTAGGCGTAATATAAAAAAATTATTTTGTGACATTTTTTATATGTCTTATAGCATCATGATTTGAAATCGGAAATGGAAAAAAATGTTATTTTTCAATATCATCTAAATATTCATATTTTAATCCAATTTTCAACTACACTAGAAAAGGACTTTGAAAAGGGATTCTAATATGTTGCAATTGTGACACTCTAGTGTGCTTTCACTCACCATGAGTCACATTGAAATAAATGGAAAAAGGCTAGGATAAATCATCATGCACCAATATGTTTTTTGATGGTGGACACTCATGGTGAGCAATGTAGCCTAACACATTTATCAATGTGTCATCTTCCATGTAGGTATTAAGGTTTCCCTTCAAAGGACTTTTCGAATTTTTTGCTATAGAAATTCAATAATAAAGGTTAACAAATTCTTTTAAAAACTTACTACAAGTGAATAGTTCATGCTTTTAATAGTCATTAAGGTTCATGTGGTTGTGTTTCGAAGCTATTTTGTTAAATGATGTACACACACACACATGTATTGGGTTCGAATTATAGGGGGAATGAACTATGGTTATGAAACCAAACTACGAGTTTGATTGCCTTTGCAAATTGGCATTCCATGATCTTTTTATGGTAATAGTTAGTCTAATTGTGTGAAGAATCAAGCCTCCAGTAAGGTATGCAACAATTTTGCATACTCTTGAATGTGTATTGTTATTTACAAATTAGGCACACGAGTTTGGTCTTGCATGATTATGCAATTTTTGTGTATTATTCACAAAACATCTATAACTGGGTGCACCCAAATTGATGCATTTTGGTAAGGGTGATTGTAGGCCATTCAAGGCACTAATTTCCCACCACAAGAATTACAAAATTTATCCCAAACCTAGTAGACAACTAACCAGAAAAGAACATAATTGAAATTTGCATTCACAACATCCTTTTTAGGGTCACTTTAAAGATCAAGTACGTACAAGAGATGTTACATAGAGTAATGACAAAAGAAATGGGCTAATACACATAAACATGTATTAAATAATACATTACATATAGCTAGTTGTGGGACAAAGCCTTAAACATATAAGGATTTATAGTCTAGGTTTTTTTACATGTATGGTAGGCAAAATGTTTTTGCTAATATCTCAAGGAAGATTGGAACCAAGTGAAAATTTTACAATTGAACCTTGTAATCTAACAAAATTTCTTAGAATAGTAGGTGATTTAAAGGGAGTCACAAAACTATCTACAGAAGCAAAATTTTCATATGTACATCTATGTGGTAGGACCATGTTTCATGATTGTGCATGTACCCTATGCCTTGCATTAACTTTAATTCACCTTATCATGTTCTGCACCAAGAACCTCCCATGTTAATGTACCAAAGAGCATTTGTAGCATGGTAGTTACATGAACTAAAAAGGTTTATAGCATGTAGAATTTAAAGGGATAATTTTAACATGCCCAAAATTTTCATTATGATATTCGGAGCACTTGGAGCATCTTTTTTTATTATGTTCATATTACTATGACTTGCTTTTCATGCATGATCCATACTTTCACATCAACTTTAGCAAAAAAATCAATGCCCATAAGACTTCTTTCTGTAATGATTCACCTATTCTATATTTTGTGGCCAACCCTTACAAATGAATTATTCTCTTGGCTAGGTTTCCATGGTTTACAAATTTTATCTTTCACCTATATGTTTATCATGTTGCAACCCTTAACACAACTTTTGTACATGGAGCTTGGAATTGAACACTATCTTTGCCATCTTCTTTAACTCCTTGTTACACAATCATCTATTACAATGGCATCCTTTCTATAATGTACCTTCATAGAGCTTTTGTGATAGAGATTGGTGGTATTTGTACATTACCAATGAACAAATGAGATATTTTAATTGAACATATTATATATGACTTAATTGAATATATTCCTTTCTTAACTAATATGTTATTATGAAATTTGGGAAGTACTTCAATTAGCAAGCAATTACACCACAAGCCCATAAAACTATCTGAAAAGATTACATAATCAAAGATGAAATTTAAGTGAAGAAAAAACCCAACTTATATGGATTTTTTATCCATACATTTGGATGCTCCTTTGTAATGTTTGTCAACACATAGAAACTAAATGGTTTACTCATATTATTCTCATTCTATGGGCATTCCGGCAACATAATCAAAAAATCAATGTCCATATTTGTGGGAACCTACATAGTGAAAATGAGTTTGAACCTCTAGACCTTTGGGAAGGTTAAGGCTTTCACTACGGTGATGTCAAAAAGAGAGAGTATAATCAAATGAGGCAAATACATGTCTATGATTGTTTAATCAAATGAGACAAATGCATGTCTAGCCTTGCTAGTGCAAATTGGCTATCCATGTCTATAAGATGAAAAATTAAAAGCCATGATGAAAAGTGAGGGGCCCAGTATATTTTGCGATATATGCACATTAAAACAAAATGTAATACAAATTTTACCATCCACCATGATCCATCCATTACATATTAATATAAAAAAAACCCTAAACCCAAAGACCAAAAGTCATTTTTAAATAGGTCTTGCATTATAATAGTTACATTTTAAATATTTGTAGCATGTGGTAACATGTACAAAATACCATCAACAAATGTTACAAAAAAGGACACATACAATGCATCCATAAACCTTGTTGAAATGTGTTATGCATGATGTTTGGCAAAGTGGAAACCAAATATAAATGAATGCATACAATTTGTTTCTACGTTAACTCATGAATATTAATTCATTACATATTTTCACACTATGGTTTGAAATTTAGAGACTTATTATAAACAAGTCCATAAACATTGCAGAGATTTGATTATGTAAGGTTGTTTATAAAACATTTTGTAACATTGCATCCAATTTCATGTCAATCTCCTACAATACAATAAGGGTGAAAACACATTACAATGTCATAATTTTGGCAAATTAGAGCCGCTTTTCAAAGTCCTTTTTTAGTGTAGTTGAAAATTGGCTTAAAATATGAATATTTTGATTTTGAAAATAACATTTTTTTCCATTTCCAATTTCAAATCATGATGCTATAAGACATATAAAAAATATTTCAAAATAAATTATTTAAAATTATTTTTAAAAGTGTTTTAAAAAGCTTTTAAAAAATCCATAACATAATAAATTAAAATCACATTCCCTTCATTCAATGGATCTTTAGTTTCTTAAACATAATTCATCCAATATCCCAAAATTTCAAACACATAAAATTAACACATTGTAAGATAAAAGTCCATATCCATGAATTTTGTAGGTGTGACAAAAAATGTGAGCAAAATTCAAAAGTCCATTACTTATTGGCAATCCACGATTTTGATTTGACTTTTTCATTTTTGGAAGGTTGATTATGATAAATTTAGATAAGTGCACCCCTTTTTTATTATTTCAATGGATCTTATTTTATTTATTTATTTGTACTTAAATAATACATGAAAAATTGCCATTGTGACATCCATATAAGGTCATTCTAGTGTGCAAACAGCCATAACATGCACATGCATTCAACACTTGGGACAATATGTTGAAGGTGATGGAATATATAATAAAGACATGAACAATCGGACATATATCATTACCATGAGATTAATAGATTATACATGCAATCGGAAGCACAAATGAACATTAATGGGCACGTTACTTGAAGTCTACATCCTTGTATAAGTAAAAAGGTCAACATGTAATGTTACTATGGTGGTGTGTCCATTGGAATTAATTCATGGCTAACATTTCCTCCTCCACTTCCTCTTCCATTGTAAGCAGTAGTAACGAGGGTGGTTACAACATGTTCCTTTCAGTCCCCTATAATAAAAGTAAAAGTCATTTCGTGTTAAATGATCAAGGTGAAGTTGCAAACCCTAATTCCCTATAATCAAATTTCTATGATAAAGTTTTAGGTTCCAAACAAATTGGGTAACTATTATACTTTGTTTACACCAGATATAATGTTAATGATAGTGACATTTTCAATCTACAAACGTGTACATACAAAGATTCACCAGCTAATTGTATAGTAATACGTCCAAGAAGTTTGGGTCATCAGTAATTAGTATTGTGTTATAAATGGTTGCCATAACTTCCACATGAACTACAACTTGTTTAGAAACTTGACTACTACATTTGTCAAGCTCAATGTTGGGCATGGTAGTGGTTCCATTTATAAGAGCAAAAATATTGTTGGCAAGTTCAATAACTTTTAACATATCCCTTGATGGTGTTGGCGGTGAATCAAATCCACTAGTTGACATGTTTTGATGTTGCATTGTATTTGCGCAACTATAGTCTATGTTGATTTTCATTAACAATAATAAGCCCTAGTGCAACTGCAAAAATAAGATATTTGACATTGATGAAGTTTATAAATCCATATGTAAACAAAACTTGTTATTTGTGCAAACACACCCAATAGACATCTTAATTATCTTTAAACATAAAATTAGCTTTTCTCTAAACATAACACTAACTTTTCTTTTGATGGAATAAGGGTTCCTCTATAGACTTAACATAACTTCTTTTTAGACTTAACATGAGCTTCTCTCTAAACATACAAAAACATTTGTCTAAACTTAACAAACCTTTCTTAGTATATTGAATTATAATTTCTTTCTAGACTTAACTGTAACCTTTCTTTAAACTTGAATGTAATTTTATTTACAACTCCTAGTACTTGCATCAAAAGCAGTCCCAAACTTTGCAAATGTAATTTTTTTTTAATTATTAATAATTACACCACAAGTAATCATAAACTTTACAAATGAATTTGAGTACCTGCATCATGTGTAATCCAATCACAATCATGATCTTCTATGAATTTTAATAAACTAATGACACGTTATTATAGGCAATTATTTTCAAGCACATTGTCCTTCTATTGCCATGCTTCAAGGAATTTGGGTTTGTTTGCCACTGTCATTGTTTGCATTGTTCGTAATTGCACATTTTGTATATAGTTGATGTACTCATCCCACCAATCATTAATTGGACATTTGAGTGATTCAAATGCTAGTTCCACTTGTTGCTTCCATTCTTGGCATGAAGAAGCATTCGTACAACTTGCAACAAAAAAAAACCCTTTCTCTTGTAACATCATTTTGACTGGAACCCATGGCCAAAAGTTGAAGCCTAATCCAATTCATTCCAAGATGTTGTCTTTGTTCCCTCCTTTAATAAGGTGACATAAGGTTGCAAACTTCACACAAACATGAACATTTTTAGAATTCATACACTCCCTGATGTTTGCCATATTTGTTTTGCCTTTTGCATGTTATAAATAGCTACCCCTACAATCCTTGCCTCTTTTTTGTTGTCTGTCCATGGGAATGGTGGCAAAACACTATGTAAAAGTGAGACACACAGAAAATGTGGTCCATAGAATGCCATCCCTAGGTAATCTACTACATGTGAAAAGCCACCCTAGCTTCCCAATCTTGCATTTTCTTCTTTACGTATTCATCAAATTTTTTAGCCCTTTTATCCTTCCTATGACTACTTTGCCCATAAGTCCTTGCTTAACATATTCCAACAATGCTTTGAATTCTTTGTCCACAATAGCTTGATTACGGACACGTTCGACATAGAGAGTGGTGGAATTCTTAACATTATTGTTGTATTGATTTAATTTCTACATCCAATATATAACAAGTTAGAAGTTAAACCTTACAACATAGTTGGTACATGAGAAAACATAACAAATGATCAAATTCAGAATGCAAATGTAGTTCTCTTATCAATTTTACAAATAACTAACTCCATATGAAAACATAAATATGTCCTCAACCTAATTATCCCATTTGTCATTTTCAACTTCTTGTTTTATTACAATCTGGATTTGAATTCATCAATAGTATCCTTGTCCTAGTCATAATGACATAACATGTATGGTAATAACACAAAAAGACTAGGGACATGTTTCAATAAAACAAGAGGAGGAGGAGGTAGTTGCCAATTCATGGTAACCACATATTCTATTTATGTACATGCAGAGACCAATGCACCTTTACATTTAGCCTCAAGTAACACTAACTCCATGGATAGGAATTCTTCTATGAGATCAACAGAAGGAAAGTTGGAAGTTATCACTAACTTCCATGATGATGTGTCATGTGGACAAGATGTCATGTCAAAAATGCAGTTGCACTTCTACACTAGATGCCATGTTATAATTTGGTGTTATAGCTTGTAATTGCTTCAACCCCAATTTTTCCAAGTCCATATGCATGCTAGGTAATTGTCCATCCTTTTTAACGTTTTTTACTTTTGTAACATGAAGCCCAAATGTTGATCTTTGGATGGGGACGTAGAGGTTAAAGTAGAATAAACCCACTATCCGTTCACTTATCAGTGAAATTTGTTGACCACCCACCCAACCACCTTCATCAATTTTTTTCAAGCTTGCATTTTGCAAGGCTTCTGGGTTTCAGTTTCAATTTGTTGCCTTGTCATTCATTGGCTATTGGCACTACTTCCTTCCTTGACAACTATAGGTATTATCTCCTTTTTTTGATGGTTTTGACCATTTTTTCTACTTTCCATTAATCGTAAACTCTTATTTTGATGCTTCAGGTACATTTGTAGTGGAGGTGGACTTATGGTGTTTTGCATCATATCTTGCAGGTGGTTTTAATACATAGAGTGTTTTGAATGAACACGCCTACTTAATGACTGTATTAGCTACAAATTTTTGATCCTACCCCTTGTCAATTCTTGCTTAGCTTTTAATCGGCAAGTGAGAAGTTGATTTCTCATCATCGAGCATGTGTTTTTAGTTTTTTAGTTCCTTGGGCAAACTTGAAGTTGAAGTACACTAACAATTGAACACATTTACCTAAGTTTGGGAAAAATAGTGCTTTGTTGTAGCATTTATGCCACTATTTCGAAAGCCTTTGCTTGTTGGGCCACTCTCCACCACAATACATGTAAAAAACATCTTACCACCCTTTTGATGTTTTGTATTTAGGTGTCACCTAACATGTTGACATATTTTTAAATATTAGTAACTTGGGCAAATATTTTCACGTTCAACATGTAAAACCATGAGACCCAAATTTGTAACTGGCCACCCACTTATTGTGACTTAAACAAATATAGATAATGATATAAAACAATTACCTTTATTATTACAAACTCCACTTTTAATTCATTATAAAACTCATGCATAACAAATTGCTCCACAAATTTTTCATACCCTGATTGACATAGTATCAAACCAAACCTGGAGCAACTAGGTATTTTTCACTTTTTGTAGACAACATTATGTTCCTAGGTTCATTACCCATGTTCTTTTTAGCCATTACAACACTTGATACCGCAACAATACCCAAGTTAGATCACAACATGAATCCCAAATATAAATTCCCTATTCTTTCCTAAAACATTTTACAACATGTAATCCTAAAACATTCTACAACATGTACAAGTGACAAGCAAAAAAAATGAACACGTGAATGAGGGACTTAAACTTATGATATGTGTTGAATAAAGAAAGAAATTTTATGTTTCTAAATAGTTTCACGTTCATATCACTCCTCTCACATCTACAGATTCCTTCCCATGCTTTTCACCTCAAAAGAAAACTCCTAAGCATGTTACAAAATATTGTTCAACAAGATTTTTCAAAGGAAGACAACAAAATCTAATTGAAGAGCTAAGTAACAATCGAATTGCAATTAGATTTGCATGATTTCAACTTTTCTACTAACATTTGAGCACTATCCAAGGTTTTTTCATTGAAGTCTTTCATGTAGTCCATGAACACCTTAACAACACATTGTCTAGTATAGGAGCGCATTTCCACAAGTATTTCAAGCCATCATCACAACACTAAAAAAAAATTACCTCAATAGTAGTTTTGCATTTGCGCTTGAAGCTCTTTGTAGGTTTCACAAGAGCTCCATTGCATGTACTTCAACAAATTGCATTAATCTCTAGGCATGTTAAATAACTTGTTGTGATACAATGAACACTATTTGATTGTTTACATTATTGGTGTGTAATAAACTAATTGATTGTTGCTCAAAGTTGCAAGACGATCGTGATGGAACTTCAAGCTGGTCTAGTGATGGAGATGATACATGGGCACAAAAAATTGTTACATTGCATTAGGGTTTAGGATCAAGGACTATGGGGCTATTTGGATAGTGTTGATTTGCACGAAGCAATTTGAAATCGATGCATGTTACATGGGCCCATCCAATGAAATGACATGCAATGGTTGATGTACCTTTCATCCCATGGATGCCATTGTGGCCATCACGTGTTACACGGGATGTATTATGTAATGTGCAGATGTGGCAATTATGCAAACATGGATGGGGGGTTTGGAGGGGAGGCCTGTTTTGGTGACATCATGCTGTAGTGGCAATATTTCTATAATTAATGCATTTACAATCTTAGGCTTATTTAACATTTTATGTAGAATCCTTGTTCGACCATATTAAAAGTCTTTTTTTAAGGTAGTAGAATCCTAGCTTGACCATATTAAAGGTCATTTTTGAAGGTAGTAAAATCCTTGCTTGACCATATTAGAAGTCCTTTGGAGAGTAGTAGAAGCCTTGTTTGACCATACTAAAAGTCCTTTTTCAGGGTAGTAGAATCCTTCTTTGACCATATTAAAAACATATTTTTTGAGATTTCATGTGTTACATCTGTGATTCATATAACAATACAAAAAACCCCCAACACAATTTTTCACAAATTCATAACTAATTGAAATAAATTTCAAAAGTTTAATTTCAACTTGGGTTGAGTTTCAATTTGTTTTATCTATAAGGAAAAAAATGAGTGTAAAAGAAAATTGAAATCTAATTTACTTGCCATGCCTTTTCTAATGGTTTGGGTGTTTTTATTGTAATCCTAATTAAAACGAAAACACATGACGTGCATGTCATACACAAGCACTAAATAAGAAAAAAAAACTAATATAATTTAGTTTTTTATGCAAGAGCAAGAGACTGCATGCTTGCTAGTAATGCCCATTTGGAAACTAATTTTGAATTAAAAATTTTGTCCCCTACTTATGAAAATTGTGTTAGGTATGACTTATGTATTCATTTTAGAGCAAATGGTGTGGCACAATGGTTGACCATTAAGTGGAAGATCATGTGTTCAACTTTTTTGCCATTTCCATCTTTGTTTTGGATGGTTTTCATCCAATGAAGAAAGAGAATGATTATCCATTCCCTAGGAAATGGTTGTGTTCTCGTGTTGCCCTGAAAATGGTTTTGTTGTCCCAATGAATAGCCTTTCACAAGGGCAAATGTGTTGCCAAATAATTGCCTCAGAAATGGTTCTCTTGCCCTCGGTAATGACTCAACCTTTGAAAGAGTTGGGAGCACTTGTTGTTCATAGATCTCTTCTTCAAGAATATTTAGATTTTTTCATTTTTCACCAACAACCAAAGTATGTGATTTTTTTTAATAAAAAAAAGGTTGCAAAGTAGATGAAAATTTATGGAAAAAGTTGCATAATGGATGAAAATTTGAGGAGAAAACTTGCACAATGGATGAAAATTTGAGAATCAAAGTTACATCATGAATTTATACTAAGGTAAAAGATTACGAAATGGATGAAATTTTATTTTAATTAAATAAAAAATGAAAGACACATTCATCCATTGTGCAACTTTTAAAAATTGATGCTTTCCCTTTCGGATGTAGTCAAGATTCTCAACAAAAGTGTAGTCCCAATTTCTTTTCTCCCCAGGAAACTTGGCTCGACCCTTTTTTCTCCCTTGGACATCATGACAAAGAAAGTGAGGCCAAGTTGCACAAAAGAAATCCCATGTGCCACCATCTTTGTTGAATGAACATGTGAAGAAGAGTTCATTCAAGAAAAGAAGACAGCTATTTGAAAAAGGATTTGAATTCAAAATCTATTGCTTGAAGAAGTGGTTTTTAAAAATTAAAAAAAAAAATACCAAATGGATTTTCAAAAAAAAAAAAACCAAAAAAAAAAAAAAAAACAAATTACACAATGGCACAAGGTTGAGGCGGAGAGAGTTTAGCCAAGAACAATGACCACAACTCCATTGATCTAGCTCTCAAGAGAAGGGAACTCTCCAGAGCATGGAGTTCTCTAGTGAATTTCACCTCATGAAACTAGCATTCCCTCAATGTCACTGCATCTGGCCAGAATGAACCAACAGCCATCAGTGCACCATGAGGATGGATGATGGGTGGACAAGAAACACTTTTCCATTGGGTTTTAACTCCCTTGCTAACCATGGTGGTTACTCCTGTTGGCTGGTTCTAGTGTGTACCCACAACCAAGTCACTAGCCCTTACCTGCATACTAACCATCACTATACATCTACTTACCTAGTAGTCACCTATTGTTGTACCTATGTATATACCTACCTAAATCTACAGTCCTACCTATTCTTTACAGGATAAGTTATGAAGGTGAAACCAGACCTCAACTCAGTTCAGGTTCATCCATAACCGAGTCATAATGGGCTTCCAGTGGATGTTGTGCTAGTCGCTGTCGGTTCACTCTGGCAGCTTCATCTTTGGATTTGTCTCTGCACCCTCTGAGTGAAGGAAAATGCATCTAAAATTATGTGCTGAAGATGATGATGACCTTCATTATACTAGGATAGAATTGTGAAGAAAGGAATTTGACCACTGTTTTGTGCCTTCTGCAGTGCCAGCAAGTGATGATTCATCACAGATGAAAATGAAGAGATTTGATTTTTAGCAAATGGAAGGGACAAATTGTTCAGTCTTGTTGGCAGTCATAACTTAGTTCCAATACAATCAGCACCTACCTACCTGCATCTGGCATTCTGGACAAGAAGTTCTCCATGGCAACAATATGCACAGCAGTTGCAGTGGTCACTGCAAGAAGTGAACCATCTGCAGAGAAACACATACCGTAAACAGCTGCCACCCAGAAGAATGCAATCAGTACCTTGCAGACAATACATTAATAACTGCTCCATCCTTGACTATTCCATTTACTCTATCTTTGATACACATCCACAGAAATGCATAACTTCAGTTTGAGCAAGCACATTATGTTAGTGAGGAGAAGTCACTTGAATTTTTCTGTGAGTAGACTTAAAAAAAGGATGAATATAAAGAAGATGTCAGTGTTCAGGGTTATTTACATAGCTGGGTGATAAAATTCACAAGCTCCATATCAGGTTACAAAGGCAAAGGTCAGGTCTTGGTTTTCTGTTTGTTGCAGTGCAAGTCAGGCACTGGATTGACTCGACATGGAGAGAACTTGAAAGTGCAGAGATTTCACCTGTATCAAGGACTGGAGACTGGCCAACCAGCTGAATACATGCCACAGAAACCCCAATATGAGGGATACAGTGCCATCTCATGGGCTTACAGAAGCAATGGACAATGGCAACTTTTATTGGAAGCAAGAAGCTGCATATCAATGTTTGGGATATGGTGAAAGCTGTTATAATTTACCTGCCCAGTTTCATGATTGAAAAGGCAAGCCTGATTTGTTCCACTCCCACCAGCTCCAATAAGCTTGTTGGATACTCCTCTTCCATATACAGCAGTGTACAATCGACAAGGCTGCCCACTGTCCAAGTGTTAATTTCATTCTACCCTTACCTGTAATCACAAATTCAAGTAAATCTGGCTCCTCCGGATATAAGGCTTTGTATTAGATACTCGATCTAAGATCTTCAAACTGAACACTGTTGGCTCTGGAAGATCATTAAGGATTCACTTACTTCTGTGTCCTCACTTGGAGGCCACATCATACTCCGAATAAGCTGACCACTCCCGTAATCCCACTCCTTCAAGCCATGACAACTTGGGGTAAATATTGCTGTCCTGCACAGTACTGGGTGCCATTGGAATTGACTCCAGGTGGATTAAACCTTTTCTGTGGCTGGGTTCTTTGCTGGTGTTTCCACAATACCCAAAAGCTCAGTCCATAAGAGCTCAAGTAAAACAATTAACTCTCTACTTGTATTGTCCTAGTGCTCATGTTGTATAAATGAGTTGTCTATGTAACATGCACCACTTCTTGCAATAAATTGGATTCTTTTTCCAATCAGTTAGGATGATTACTTGAAGTTGGTCTGAGTGACGCCATGATCCTGTCAGCACATGATTGCCTCCAGCATCAATGGCAAGTGCATCTCCACAGATTAGAGTCCCATATATGCTACGCACTGAACAACCAACTCTGGCATCCCAAACCTTGAAGAATATTGATCACCAATCAGAATATTGGTCAGTTTCAATCTGCCTCAGCAGACTGGAGGTCACACCATTATCCACTGTGGTGAAGGTTTTCATGGTACTGTACTGCATAAGAACCAGTTGTATGTGCCAGGTTTCATTCAAAATGTTGTCTATCCAAAAGCAGAAAAATGTCAGGGAAGAAAACAGTTCAGCATTGTATTGTGCCATAAAGATATATAACCTACCTGGGTGGTATTGTCCCATCCACCACTCAAAGTGATGTTGATGTCTGCAGGATGCCATTTCACAGCAAATACTCGGTTTGAGTGTCCTGCTGTAGTTGTACCATTTCTGCACATGTTGCCAAAACAAAAGGAATCTTCTTAAGATGTTCACTACTCATGATGATATCCAATGCTCATGCACATTTTGCCCATGTTCTCAGCTCATGCAACTGCTTTGTTACATGAAGATGCTCATCGACAACAAGGACAAGGAAAACAACTGATGTCCCTTGACAGATTGTGGGAAAATTATGGAGAGGACAAGGGAGTGTCTCCTTTGGCATTCTGAACAATGTGCTCACCCTTCACTAAGAATTTGTAAGGGCTTTTGTGTGACTCCATCATAGATCCTGACCTGCACCAGGCATATGATGTTGGACCAAATTAGATTACAGGGGATGTATTACGTGTGCTACAGTTTGATCAGAATGCCTCACTCTCTGTGGTGGTCTCTTGTCATATATTTATTGCAAATAATTATGCATCTCCTATGCTGAGCACCTGTAGATGGCCTTTCCTAGACCACAGCCTATTTTTCATACCTTGATTGTGTACTGAAAACAAAGAAAAATGAAATTTTCCTGATTTCCTTAGAGCTGCACAAGGAGGTAGCATAGCGCTTTAGAGAAAGAAGTGATTTATGGAAAGAGAGGTGACAGTAAGCATACCTTGGAGTCCAGCCCTGCAGTAGCAAACTTCACACCAATTGGATGGAAGTCAACTGCATAAATCTCATTGCCTTCCTCTTTTGTCATCCCCAGATGCATCTCTGATGTAGCATGCCAATGATGGATTTGTCCATTTATATCTTGCACAATCAAACAGGCCCATTCTCAGGCATTAAGCTCTAGTCTGTTGTCCTCCCCAACAGCTTGCCAAGAGGAACTCATGAAGGGCAAAACATTGAAGCAGGCAGACACCCACACCCCAGGAGGAAGGAAAGAGATATGCTGTAATGTTTCGTTTATGCAATTGCAAACTCAATATGCAATAATGGTTCCTACATAAATATTTCAACATAACAAGGTCACCCATACTGTCACCCCTGAGATGTTGTCACTCCCAAGAAGTGCAACATTTGTATTGTACAGTTCTTTCAAGAATAATGGAACTTAAGTTCTGAATTTCTCATAATTCCATGGAAATTAAGAAACATGATGTGGGATGTGATGATGGGTTTTGCACGACAGTCAAGATTGAGCACCGCATGAAACCAGCAAGTTTTGGGTGGAAGCAGAAGAATTTAAAGCAGGATGAAAGCACATGGAAGTGCATGACCACTTCCGCTGTCCTTTCCTCCCAATGTCCAGCATGAATGCAATCCTTCCATTCACTGCATTATAAATCTGCAAGAAGACATTGGGTACAGGAAGGAAGAAACACTCAAAACCATCATCATAGTTTGTTGCTTCTTCCAGGAGATCACAGTAGCTCAGGCAGAAATTGTTGCCAGGAATATGCAAAGGTTTGGACTGGAACATGGACACATATCACCTCAATAGTTCCTGCACTGGTACCGATAGCGAGAAAATCTCCATTGTCAAGAAAACGAGAACAGGAGGCTTCCTTCTTCTGCCTGCAGAAAGAAAGAAAATTGGTACTCACATAGTAAGCGGAGCTTCATGGATGACCACCTCGTGTCAATTCTCCAGACAAAGAAAGATCTGACAGAAAATCGCCATGAACACAGGCAACAACCTGTTCAGAACTTTGGTCTCATTTGCTTCTACGCTCAGATCTGCACTGGGAAACTAACCAGATGAAGCTGAAAGAACGCTAGATTTTCTTACATCGGGATTGTGAGGACGGGACGGAGCAACAACACTGACGTCCCGGGTGCTCCGTGACTGCTGCAGTCCTCCTCAGCGGAGGTCGGAACGTGTTGTGTGCTTGATGACTCAATCCTTTCTGCGGCGGCATCTGCGAGGGAAATCTTCATTGCAGCATACTCAAGCTCTTCCTCGGCTTCTATAGCAAGCTCTTCCTCAACTCCCAGTTGCGCAAGCCCCTCAACCAGACCAGTGAACTCTGAAAGCTCCATAATATTCTTGTTGCCTGTTGTTGTGTGCAGTGTGTCGGACTTCAGGTCCTTTGAGCACTCCATGAAATTGAATGGAAATGACTCCATCGCAGTGGACTAAATCCTTCTTTGTTGTGAGTCTCGTTTTCAGGCAGGCAGGCAGGCTACTTAGAGAATTTTTTGCGAGTCAATGGGCTTCAGCATCATGTCTTTGCAAGATCGAAACATCGGACCTCGACAGTAAAAGAAAATGCTCTTCAAGACGAGGAGGAATCGTGTGGTTTGAAATCATCATGAATTGCAAGAAAGAAAAAACTTCTGACAAAAAAAATCCAGTTCATCAAAAGAATTACGGACGAAATCTCCAGCGGATGTGATCACCGACAACAGCACAAGACGAACAACAACAGGAAGCAAGAGACGAACTCAGAACTTGTCGCAATGCAATTTTTCAAGATCCACTTGGTTTTCGTCACGTAGAACTACAAGTGATACGAATTGAGGACATCATGTACCATGATGAATCGGGGCATGAACTTGCAATGCTCGGTCGCATCTCAAGCACGAACAACTTGAATAAACCGTCCTTAGTTCCAGAGACGTAACGAAACTCTAGACAAATCGGGGAAGACGATGCCCGTGAGAATATTATCAGTCGGGCACACACAAGGGCAGCTACAGAAGTTCATTCCGGACAAGAATTGCAGGCTTCTTACCGGCTTTAACTGAAAGCGGGCAACTCGGGCAACAGAAACGTCTTCCCCTATAATGACTCACTGCCCGTTTTCTCGGTTGGGCTCACAATTCAGTTACGATCGCAGTTCTTAATGTCCTCAAGAATTTTGTTTGCCTGCAATTTCCTCACTACATGCAGTATACTTTTCTATTCAACGATGTTTTTTCTTCACCATCTTCAAAGTCAAGAAGTCTGTTTGGAAACATGTGTTGATGTGCAGGGCACACTTTTTGACAGGCTTGTCAAAAGATCCTTGCATCACACAATAGCAAATTGTGATAGGAACTTGTGTCTCATTCTGTCATGGCAATCTCAGACATAAAACAACTACACAAATCTGACAAATCTTCTCAGAATCTCTCCAGTCTTGCTAGTATTCTGAAGAACAAACCTGTATCAAAACCAATCATATTGCTTGTCTATCCATCTAAACAGTGTCTGCAAGGCTGTGTGTTAAATCACTTTTGCACACCATACCTAAAGTTGCCTGTTGCATGTAGTTCCAGTAGTCTGGAAACAAATATTGCAGGGGGAAAATTCTCATTGCAGTATCAAAAATTTGAATTGAACTGAAAGGTTTCTGACCCACTCTAGAATCTCCTTCAAATCCCATATTTAAGTGGTGCATCTGAAGGGAGTGGTCTAATGCAGCACATGGCTTGCGTCCAGTACTTGAATCTGATCTCTGTCTCTACAGCCTGTTGAACTCCTGCACCTTCGGGACCAATATGCACTTCCTCAACAAATGGTCCCTTCTTTGCAGTGAGTAGTCTTCCATAACCTGAAGCAAGCGTCAGAAGAGAGAACGAAGCTTGATTGGAAGTGTATTAGATGGCACAATCTTTTATCCCTACTGCTCCGGACAGCAGAATCTCCAAAACATGGCTCAAATCATATGTGATGGTCATCTGCTATAATGCAAATGGAACTGCAGCTCAACCCTTCTGGCTGGCTGGCTGACTGACTCTCAGGTCTGCTTTCCCCATCTCCTTTTGCTTGAAGTTTGCTTCTTTGTAAAATACTAAATCCCATCAATGTCATATAGGAATCAGAGCCTGAACCTACTACGGTACAAAAGGTGTGTTTGTAAGAAGAGGAATATTGTAAGCTGAATATTGGACCATCATCAATGAGGCAATCTTCTAACACAATTTTCCATCGCATTCATATCAGGCACCACAAATTGCCTGTATAGTAGTGGTTCTCGGAACATTGAATTAGTCAGTTCCACACACCAACTAACCACCGATGAGCTCCCCAGGTTTACAGGCACCCACATAGATTGTCAACACCTGGTCCTTCATACCCATCAAATTTGCACACTGTCTTCTGGGTACCTGTGAATCTCAAACACTTGCTCGTTAGGGGCTAACATTTATCTATGAGATTGCAGATAAATTCACACCAAAAACACTTTGAAGGTGTTAAGACAATAATGGCTGCAAAAATGATGTGGGCAACTATCACAAGTGCTAGACCTTCAACTTCATCATGAATAGCAGTGACAAGAGGCCATGCCTACCCCCACTGACTTCATGAGTTCCCAATGATGACAGTAGGTGTAGGTAAGTAAAAGCAATCTGTCCAAAACATTTCATTCAAAACCATTACACAAAATCTGAATCCAGAATTTCTCTCATGTTTTCTTCCAGAAGCAATGGGAAGACTCAGTCATGCTGTTGGCAAGAGGGAAAAGTATTCACACCAGATCATTCACAGGAACCAAGAAAAGCCACACAGTAATGGACTTACCATATACCAGTGCATGTCCAAAGAATCACTGATCACTGTAATCTGCTTGAGCTTTCGGGGAGGCAAGCGATGGAACCAGCAGTAGGCCTGTTTCTTTGCATCATCCACCTTCATGTATCGCTTATATGTCCCAACTGTTTGTCTATTATTGCTTTCATCAATATGCATTTCCTCCATGTAGAACAGAAACGGCTGCTTACACACTGAAGTGGGTACAGGTCGTGTGTCGAAGCTGAATTCCAGAGCATGATTGTTATGGTTCCAAGCTGTGAAGGAAGTTTCAACTGTCGTCAGCAGTCGGGGAAGAATGATCTCTGGGAAGACCTGTACAACATACCCTAATGAAATGGAGAATGATAAACCGAGCCTTTGATCATAGCATATTGATTGCTGCAAGAAATTTGCAGGATCATTTCGCATGGCCTTTGTCAGATGCTTCAGACCTTCCAGAGCTGTCAGCCCTGGGAACACTGGCTCTATCAACTCCAAATGGTGCATTGATAGGAAGGGAGTCAAGGGATGTGATGCAAGCAACCCATGTGCACTTCCAAAAATATCAAACTGCAAAATCCAACCCATCAGTTTGATGCCATGTGAGTAAATCATTTTTTCTCTGTGACTCAGGGGGAGAGAGAGAGAGAGAGAGAGAGAGAGAGAGAGAGAGAGATGTCATGGAAAAAGTGCAACTTCAGCTGACAGGGACATATCCAGGTCATGGTGATCAAGGCAGAGACACCAACAACAAACCTGATGAAAGCCATGCTCTCGAGTGAGAGGTACACCAAGCTCGGTGATGCAAGCATGAAGCCGGTCGTCACTGCCAAATAGATCGGGGTAGCGTTCCAAGCAGTCATCCTGCATTTCTGAGAGTGCCTCTGCCAGAGGATAGCTGATTGCAAACCCTCCACCACCATAGGCCATGCTGTGACTGAAATGCACGTTTTGCTTGTGGCTTTCAGAGCTACTTCCGATGTAATACATCTCCCTGGAATCGTACTTGCTGAGAACACGCAGCAAGTTGTCGGTGGAGAAAAGAGTGTCATCGTCGCCCATGACAAACCAGTGCACATCGGGAAGGTTCAACCTAAAAGTTTCGCAGACAACTCGAGAAATGCGAATGCCGGAAGGATGCCCCAAGGGATGAGTATACCTGAAACTGTCAGTGTCGCCAGAGACGAGCACCGTGGGAAGATTCTCTCCTGCTTCCATCTTCACATGCTCCTCCAGCCATACAAACCCTCGCATCTCCTCCGGTCGCCACCATAGCTTGATAAACTCCCGTCTCTTCTCCCACAGCTGCGACGCCCCCGCAATCCCGAAAACAATATTTCGCAGCAAGAGTTCACCACCATTTCCATTGCTGCTCCAAGTTCTCAAATGCACACCACCTACAGCTGGAATAGCAGCAGCCGTGGGCTGGAAACTCAAGCTACCTTCTGCTGATGACGAAGCAGACGAGGAAAAGGACGAAGAAGATGACGACGAGGACGAGGACGACGAGAATGCTTGCAACGGGAAAAAAACGGAGGGAGAAGAAGAAGAAGAGTCAGTTTCTGGCATATAAAACACAGCAGCCGCAGGTATACATGAGGAACTCCTACGAGTAGAAGAAGAAAAAACGAGTGCCTGCCAAGCACTGATGCCAACACCGAGGACAGCAGTAAGCAACAGCACCGTGCTCCACCAAACACGCCTACCCGACGAGCCCCGATTCTGGCTTCTGAAAAACATCTTCACACTTTCCGCCTTTCATAATAAGGAGATGCGCAAAAGCAGCGACGGCGGCGGCGACAGTCGCAGCAAGAGCATCACCATCTCTTCTTCACCGCGGCGGGCACACAACGGACTCCAGCAGCAACGTCACTCCCCATTCCACAGTTCCCCCATTCCTTCCTTCGATGTTCTTACCAGCGGAAGTCCATCGCTCGCTCACGTCGCGCCTGCGCGCGCTCACTGGCTGCCGTTACGCAGTCTCGCGACGGCTCGTGCTCACTAGCTAGCTAGCTAGCTAGATAGCTATCTTGGGGTCACATTGTCCTAAACCGCGAATCCTGCGGCGTAGGATGCGCCACCAAGTACTAGATGGATGGCGGTTACCTATTCTAGGGTTTCTTTTGGAGGTTGCGAGGAGGGAAAGAAGTGGTGTGAGGGTTTTTCTCGTTTTGGGCTTGCAAGTTGCAAACTTTTTTCCATTAAAAACCACCAAAGAAATGAAAAAGTGGGGTCATAAGTCTTGGTCTGGGTATATGGTTCATTTGTAGGCTAAGCCCAACGGCCAAGGGCTTTATAACGAACATAACAAGTAACAAACAACCTCGTCCAACTTTTTCTTCTTCTTCTTCTTCTCGTCCCCCTTTTTTAGTAATAATTTAGTGATACCCTCCGGGTATAACAGGAACAAATGAAAATTACAGAGCCATTTCTAATAGCCTTACCGAGCATAACAACTTTTTTTTTTTCTTTTTTTTGGTGATACTTGGTGGGTATTCTCCAGATGTCACAAGGAAAATGAAAAAAACATTATAACAAAAGTGTGTCTGTGTAAGTCAAGTGATTTCACTGAATTTTAACTTAGAATTCATTGGTTATAATAATCAACCAGACTTAGTGAAAAGATAATGAATTCACTGGTTTAATGGACAGGGAGGCTCTTATATAATAATGCAATTTATATTTGTCTTCTCTCTGTACCTCCTAGCACTGGTATATGCACTGGTATCAAAGCACTTACCAAATAACAAATTTCTCCAAGTAATTTTATTTAAATTAATATCTCTACTCATCAATACATAAAAACCTTTGAAATTTTTTCTAGTGTATTTCTGAAACTAGTTGGAAGTCTTGTGACAACTCAGGGCCTGCCATATATGTTTCCGTTTGCTTGGCCCTCCCTTGGGAGCTTTGTATGGTCCCTTGGAATTGCCATCAGATGACTGAGATTTCAAATTTTAAAGATTGGGGGGAATTGAAATCCTCATCTCCAGAGAGGGGAAAATATTAAACAGGCCGAAAGGAAATGAATGTGAACAGTACAAACATACTAACAAGGACATGTTTTGTTCCCACCCAATCCCGTTCCCCCTCAAGTCCTCTCGTCACCACCCTCTATGGAACCAGGTCCTAATAGGATGCTTTGCGAAACATACTCATGTTACAATAATTTTGTAACCTGCCATGGCATCCCCATCTTCATGGTACTAACAACCAGTGTTGGATGGGTATCACAAATACCCCTGGGCATCACCTGGGCATCCCAGTCTGATCCTCTCAGGGTATCACCTTGAGTGATGCCTTGATTGAAAATCGGACTACCAGTTCTCACAAAACCTGTTTAAAAAATAAAAATAAAACTGATAATCAGGTAAGGTCAAACCTTTTACCCGGGTCCAGGTCTCAGGTTTAGTTGCCCTCATGAAAACTTAGGGTTAGGTTTGAGGTTGGAGGTGCTGCATTCCAACAGCTCCTTCCTGCAAACCCTAAAAAAATACATAAAACAGTTTTGTCTCATGTTCATTATGCATTTTTGTTCTAACTAGATTTTTTTTTTTTGTTTTTTCTTTTAGCATTGTTGCTTTTGTTGTTGTTTTTGTTTTGTTGATTTGCCTTGTTGCCTTGTTGTTTTGCCTTGTTGCATTCATTGTCACGCCTTGCTATCACACCTTATTGTTCTTGCTTTCGCACTCTGCTACTCTCACTCTTACACCTTATTACTTTCGCTTTCGTGCCCTACTACTTTCGTTTTCACACCTTGCTACTCACACCTACTACTCGCACCTTGCTATTCTTGCCCTCACACCTTATTGCTATTGCTCTTGCGCCTTGCTACTCACGCCTTGTTGTTTTTACTTTTGCACCTTGCTATTCTTTTTCAGGTACCTCCTACCCCCCCCCCCAATTGTTGTTTCATTGCCTTACTACTCGCTATTGCACCTTGCTGTTCTACCTTGTTAATTGGTACTCCCTCCCCACTCTCTTGTGCAGGTGGAGGAACTTGGACCAACACCATCAAGCTTCATCCAACAACAAAGGTTTTTATTTTTTAGATTTCTTGAGTTTTTTTTCTTAGCTTTGTATTTTGTTTGTCATTTATTTTTTGAATTGAATACATTTTGTTTTAATGTAGTTTGTGAGTTTTAATATGTTGTTGTTTTATTTGTTTGTGTATAGGATTAAAATTCGGACCTTTGATTTAAATCTAAACTTATTTTTCCATGATGAGATGAGAGAAAAATGAATGATTTCTTGATAATTTTTTTAAACCTTAAACCCCATTGTTTGTAAATGTATTTTTTAAACCTTTAAAACCATTTGCATGTAAATGTTTTTTCTTTCTTTCTTTTTTCTTTATTTTGATTAGAAATTTTATTTAAAATTTTGCATAATTTGTTGAAGAATAGTTGTTTTCTACATTATCTTTGGACATAGTCTTGTGAAAATTGCCAATGGAACAATCTTCTACAAATGAAAACATGATATATGGGAACAATGAAGCAATTGAAATATGTATGAATGTAGTTTTGGAAGATGGGTTTAAAGAAAATCCAAGTGTCCAAACACAAACCAATAAGAATCTAAAAAATGGCAATGAAGAAATAATGAAAGCAAACTTGAAAAAATCACATGTTCAAAAGAAAATATGGAAACCACATGGCAAAACTTCTTTATGTTGGAGTTTTAATTGTGTAAATGGGAATGTAGAAGTTGATTTGGTAAACACACAAATAATTCGTAGCATATTTTGTTGTCAAAATCTGATAATTGGAATAAATCTATGAACTCAAGCAAGGAAAGGATTGATTTCTTATTACAAAACCAATGGAATAACTTCTTTTTAAAAACATGTGGATGCATATCATTCTTTTATTGCACAAATGTTTGAAAAAAAAAAGAATAGTCTACTAAAAAATACTAAGGAAAAATAGCCTTCAAAGAAAATAACAAATCCATCTAAAGGGTTAATCTCTAAATTTTTTTCTATCAAAAATACCTTCAAAAAATAAGATGTGTCAAAGAATTTTTAAAGGACCTTGGTTTGTTAATCGTCAAGAACAATTTACCTATCCAGTTTGTGGAAAATATGTGGCTCAAACGCTTGATTCTTCATCTTTGTCCAAAATTAAACTTCCCTTCTAGAAGGTAATTTTCACAAGACATATTGTCAGGGTTAATGGAAAAGACAAATTAATTATATGTTGTTCATGCTTTGGTAGAATGTCATTTTGCAATAACTAATTTCAACCTTTAGATGTTTAAAAGAGCTTATGATGTTTAAAAGAGCTTATGATGTGTTTGCATTGGTGATTAATTTTAAAAATAGTGATTAGCAACCTAAACATGTGACTATTGGTTTATTTGAATCACTAAAAACAACAAGGCAAGCCTTGGCCAAAAGTTTGACAAAATTGTTAGACATTAAGGGAAAAAATATTACTTATGTCAAAGATGAAGGATATAATCTCAATGCAATGATTGGTGCATTGAAATTTGTTGTAAATTGTGAGTTTTTTATGTTAGAAAACAACTTTCAGGGTACTTGTTTTGGACATGCATTTTCCAAAGCATGTCAATATGGCATTGTAAAGGAAAAAGTCTACAAAAATCTAAAATATGTTTCTATCACGTCTGCCCAAGCAGATTTGCAAAAATGCATCACTTGGTTTTAAAAGTCTGGGAAGGTCAAATAAGAATGGAATAAGGCTTATCTTGAAACTAGAATTCAACCCAAAAAATTAAACATTTAAAGCAAAACAAGGTAGTTTTTTCAAACTCATTATTGTTTCAACTTTTTAAAGTTTTTGTGGTTTAAAATTTGATAAGATACCTAATCAAATTCTTATTGTTTTTTTGTAAGTTTGCTAGTATAATCATTATGTTTCAAGAGATTTTACAATTTCGATCTGCCATTGTACTTTATTACAACAAATAGATTGTTGTGAGAGTCATTGGTCGAATGCTTCCATCTTTGACATGGTAGATTTCTCAAACTATTATTGATTATATTTCCCCAATTGTGTCTACATGTGTTATTAATCAATCATGTGGACATTGGCTTCTTAGTGATGTTTTAACATTCTACCATTTCCATGAATTTGAAACTTAGGGAAGAAAACCAAATTTTACCTTCATTTCAAACCCTAATGAATAAAGAATCAGTTGTTAATGATGAGTTATCTTTGTTAGCTTCTAACATTAGAAGGGAAGTAATCAATGTGTGTGATTTTTTCCTTTCATTTTCAAAGGTTTATGATAAAAAAAAAAACCCATAATTCTTTGATGTTAAACCCCATATATAAGAGCCTTCATATAGTATCTTCATTTGTTGGAGGGGAGCAAGGTGTTATTCTTATTAAAAAATATGATAGGAAATCTTTATATCTCATGTTGGTCAAATGCCATGAGCATTTGCACCCTTTGGTGAGATCATAAATGAATTCTACTACCCAAAATATTTTTGATCAAAATTGTAATTTGGATGTATTTGAATTGATTACAAACACACATGAACCAACAAAATAACTTGTTAAAAAGGAGCTTCTGATTTTTAGGAGGTATCAATTGGATGTTAAGGACATCAAATGTCATCTTCAATGGTGGCATAAACATGAAGCAATGTTTCCTATAGTTAGATTTTTAGTTCAACACATTTTGTTGGATTGTAGAAATAGAAAGGATATTTTATTTGACTGGAATTATTAATAACCTTAAGAGATGTCATTTGCAAACAATTTTTTTTTAAAAGTTGATTTTTGTCAAAAAAAAATGGTATAATAATCCTATAATAGGATGTAAATCTCTATTTAATTTATCAAAATTCCTTGAAAGGGATATAGATTTAGAAGAGGAGTTTGAAGAGTTTAAAGGGGAATTTGAAAGGGATGAAGTTGTTGAAATGTAAATGTTCAATAAATAAATTGATGATTTTTTTAGATTTTTTTTCTAACATTGTTTATAATGTTTTCATTGTTAAAAAAATATTCAAACAATAGTTATTTAATCTTAATTTTAAAATTTAAATAATAATAATAATAAATAATACTTAGTTTGTGATAATCGGCAAAAGAAAATTAATTGTTCTTAATTTTTTGAGAATCGACATTGCAAGAACTAGTTAAATTGTTTTTTAAATGTTGATACTTTTATCTAACATAGAAATTTTAGAAATGGGGGAGAGGGGGGGGGGGGAGAATTGTATCTAGTGAGTATCATATTTTGTGAAAACCAAACTTGACGAGTATCATAAAAGTATGATACCCACCCAACACTACTAACAATGTCATGGATGCCATGCCTCATGCATGCAACTTATTGTCAATTATGGTTTACATCATCTCCTTCAAATTAAGGTTTATTTTTTTGCAACTATGTTCCCACACTTTCACCTTTGTTTGTGAGTTTAATGTTTGATCTTCTAGGTCCTTGAACACAAAATATAACTTCAATGTTGTTCACGAGCTCCAAATTTTAACAACGTTTCCAACTTCTCCTACCATTCATTTGGATTATGCATATTTCAAAACACAAATTGGAAATTAAAGTTTCAATTTTGTTCTTAAGTTTGTCTAAGGTTGGTTGTTGTGGAACTACTTCAAAAAATAATTTGTGTATGCATTTCCACAAATATTTTCATTTCAAGTTTATGTTTAAAATTGTGGTTTTTTTGGAAGTGTTGAAAAAATGATAGTGATGTGCTATAAATGTTTGAAAAAAGTTATGCTAACATTTTAAAGTTTTTCTTCGATGTTGCCAACCAAGGTCATGTTGTTAATTTAATTTGAAAGGTGTGTTGCAAAATACAACAATCCAAGTGCACACATTCGACTACAAAATCAACCAATCCAAGTGTTCACGTATAGGTACTTCTCCTCTTTTGAATCTATAACAAGGGATTAAATTGTAACATGGGAAGTGATATTATAACAATGTTAAATGAGGAGATGGGAAATGTGTAGTTGTGATGACATGAGTATCAAAACTTAAACCTTATAGAAATGTAAAACTTTAAAATGAGCAAAGAAGGCAATGTAGGAAACATTTCTACAATAAATTATACACAACTTATTACGTATATTATTTCTTTACACAATTGTCAATGCGAAATTAGTTTTAGAGAATTTATTCCAGCATGGTGGTGGGTTTATGTTACCATACACTACAATAAATCATGGGTTTTCAAAATATTCAACATGATTAAAATGTTTGCATTGACTAAAAGGATGTTCGTTTTAACTAACGGCATGGGGCATGAAAGACACATGGTTCTTTTGAATTATTTTTTTTACTAAAATGAACATTTGAACCAAGTGTTAAGTCATACATTTAATCAAAACGGACAATTTTTTAAAATGGTACATCAAGATGCCCATGGCTTAGTCAAATCAGCCATATTGAATGGCCATTTTTAGTCAAATTGGCCATATTAATTTAATTAGTCAACTAACTTGTTGTCCTTATTAGGCTACCTACCTATTTATTTATTTATCAAAATATGTCTTACATGCGTATGTATTTACCTACCATCTACTACCTACCTATGCCTTGCCTATTATCTACCAAAGTTATTTATTTATTTACCTACATACCTATATATACCTACCAATGTCCTACCTACCTAACATTTACCTATTTAACTATTTAATTACCTATTTATTTAGCTATTTATTTATTTATTTATCTACCTACCTACCTATTATCTACCTAATTAGGTACCTACTTACCTACTTATGAAACAAATTAAAGTTCAAATGTTGTTATATACACATTGACCAAAAAAACCATTGAAATTCAAATAACCATGTTAAATGCATTTGATATCATATTGTTTTAAAAAGTGATGTGGTGGTTTGATGGCTAAGACATTGGTGTGGAGCAAAGGAAACCAATGTTTAATCCCCCTTACCAACATATACTATGTGAAGTATGTATATTTGTATATATATTTAGTATGTGTGTGTAAATGTATAATATTTAGGTGGGTTATGGATAGGTAGGTAGGAGGCCATGGTGGGTGGGTTGGTGGGTAGGTATTTATTTATTTATAACATTTTAATTATTTTTTGGATGTCCAATTTGACTACTCAAAAATATCGTCTTATGATTAGTAAAAAAAACCATTAATCGAGTTGGACATGTTCAAATCAATTTTTTTAATATGACTAAGTGGTCAAATTGACCAAGTGTCAAAATGACTGGTTTTTTTTGTTTGGTTTTCCAATAAAATAAACCATGATTTCTTGTAATGATACAAAACAATAGAAAGCCAAATGGTTGTTGGAAGAATTTAGTGTTTTGGAAATTTTGTTTAATATGGTTACAAAAAAAGAAATAAAAGGAAATAAAATGGTTGAATGGGTTTGAGGGGTTTGAGGTATTACATAAAGTTGAACTCTATTCAATTCATAGAGTAATGCATCACTCTTCAAATATACAATAAAATTATACTAAAAATGTTTTCATCACATGTGACCCCATTAAACAAGGACAAGGGTTGTCCTAACTTCCAATGTGTGTATTGTGGAGGGGAATGGTCAAGTAATTTGTGACTTTTTGACTATAGGACTAAAGGGTGCTTTGATGTTCTCGTTTACTCAAATAATCCCATGCATATTATAGCATTGCCTTATCTAGTTAATGCCTAGTTGTCGAAGGAACTAAAGCAACATATTGAGAAAAATGACGCCTCCTTTATTCAATTGAAGACAAGGACCCAAGTTGACATAGATGCAAAAACAACCTTAGATCAAGTTCCAATCAATGCTAAGCGCATTCATGTCCAAATGTGTAGGTTCAAATCTCTAAAAAGTTTATTGCTAGAACTTTGTTATAGTATATGACATCGGAAGGGTTTATTGAAAACTCTTGGACAAACCTAGATGTGAACATCAAAGGTGGGGCCATCACCCAAAAAACAACATGCAAATACGTTAATAGAAAATTGTTGTGGATATGCCACAAGAAGAGGAAAAGTTGGATGCAAATGAACTCAAAACAAATCACCAAAAGAACTATGATGTTGCTTTCAAATGATGAAAATACAACTACCATTATTGGTAGTATAGATGAGATTGTCACCCAATTGTTGACTTCATTTGACCATGCACAAAAGTGGGACAACAAAGGCCCTAGTACTAACGGCCAAAACATGTTCCAAGACATATCAAAGGTAGCAAATTCCGGTGTATCAAATCATTTCATCCCAACACGGGGGGTGAAAATCAAAGTAACATGATACCCTCACACATGATCCATCCATCTCCACTACACCCAAACATCATTTTATGGGACTTGCACACATTGAAAGATATCTAAGGGGCCTGAAATCATTACAAGAAACTTGTGGAGGCTGAAGTTGATCAACATGTTGTGATCCCATGGAAGTTCTTGTACCCACCAATCAAACTACAACCATGGTTATTTCATTTGCTTTCCTACATGTTAAGGAAATTTGATTGGTAAAACTCTTCCTTGGATGATTTCAAGGCTAGGCTTGCAAATTATTGGGTTTGTCCAAAAGGATGGGATGAATGGATTGATCGCACATTTATGGCATCATTTGGGTTGTGGACTCACAAAAATCAAGTAAATCCCAAATGCCTCCACTATTGCATTTGTTAAATTTATGATATATAATGTCCTACCATGTCTATAACATGCCACATGGTTTTGGAACTATGCAAAGAGAAGCATGTATAACATGCAACCTATTTGCAACCTTGTAAATCCAACCTCTAACTTTGGTTTAATTGATTTTCCACAACATAGCATAGACTCACAACATAATGCAATGAACATTTTTTTCAATCATGTATTGAACCTTGCAACTTCGGAAGATGAATTCCATGCATTGGTTGACTATATTGAACATAAGTTATGCAAATGAAATAATAAATAGCTTGAAGCCCAATGGTGGGAGGAGCGTGAAAAAAAGATTGTTGAATATATGGACAACAAAATGTAAGACTTTGATGGAGTTATTGTTCTAAAAGTCAAGTGAAAAAAGTGGGGGTGGCATCCACTCTTTGACATCTTCACAATAATTCCTTCTTTTGCAAGCCCTTGCCCCAACCTTTTTTGGACACATTACTACTACAAAACTTATCCCCTTTCCATTATGCACTTCCACCTAATTGGCTTCGTGAAATTGTTACCCATGTAGAGTAATTGTTGGTCTAATGGAACTTTTGGTTTAATGCATTGGTCCATTGTGTTAAACTTCAATAGGTCATGATAGTTAAGTAGTGCACTAGTGATGTCCAATGCCCTTGAAGATTAAATGTGTTCCATTAGCAATTGCATTTCAAGGTGGACATATATGGAAATTTATATACATGGTGTAAACATGACTACGTGGGTGATTCCAATGGTATTCCAATGTGTTTCAATGTGGGTGATTTAGGGTGGGTTTCAATTTAGGGATCAAGAAAATAGGTTCATTTTGCCACATATCTTAATTGCCACATTTTGCATGTACATCAACTGACTTACTTCCAACAAATATAATGAGTCTTATTCATTATCAATGGTTTATTCATGAATAGTGCCCTTGACTTTCAATTGCATTTGTGTCGCAACACATGCATTTAACATATGCCTCCATAACAACAATAATGTGGGTTGCATACATGTGAAAATCATACTTGAATTATATTGGAATTGAAATGTGACCAAAATCAAACCTAAAAAAATGGAAAGAATGTTGTATTTGTTCATTATAGTATAATTTTTAAACCACAAACAAAAAAATCATTTCATGCCATATTTTCTTGCTACCACCTTTTGCATACATGTTCAAACAACTTACATCCAACAAAGACATTGGTAAATCCCATCCATTTTCAAAGGTTTAGGAATTTGTTCACAAACATACATGCATCTTAAATGACCTTCAACTATAATATCTATGTTAACCACACATTCAACACCACATTGCAACAGGCAAGTTGGATTGCATACATTTGCATGTGGTTGAAATGATACGTAGAAACTACATCACACCTATGGCAACAAGAAAGTTGGGTTGCATCCATTTATATGTGTTGCAAATCAGATTTGGAAATTACATCAACACCCCATAGGTAGCAAGAAAGTTGGGTTGCATCCATTTTTACATGTGCTACAAATTAGGCATGGAATCTATATAAGCACACCATGGTAGCAAGAAAGGTTACATCCATTTGTATGGGGTGTAAATCAAACCTAAAAACTACATCAAAGTTCAAAGGATCAACAACACTTTGATAACTTTTGGGGGAAAAAACAAGATTTGAAAAGAAAGTAAAACATTCGAAAAATATTGACCTTTTCAAAAGGGTAATGTTATGATGACAAAAACTTCAAAAAATAAGTGGAAAACTTGAAGAAAACACTAAGAAGAATGGAAAAGAAAGTTTCAATGGAACACCAAAACCCAACTCTTTGGGTTGTTGTCAAAAGGAAAGGCACAAAATTAGGGTCCAAAAGTTTTGGAAGGAAAACAAATAATATTCATATTATATATTGGTACCTATACTTATTTATTATATATTAGAAATATTAGGTATATAGGTATATTGTTAATTTTAAGTATATTATTTTAAACATAGTTGAATTATATTAAATATATTTCATGTATATAGGTGAAATAATATACTAACATACATAAAATGATATATGTAGTACACGAATTCAAATTCAAGTTTTCTTTCCAAGACTTCCTTTCAATTTTGTGCCTCCTTTCAGTAACAACCCATAGAAATGGATTTTGGTGTTCCATTGACATTTTCTTTTCCATTCTTCTTAATGTTTTCTTCAACTTTTTCCACTTTTTTTTTGAATTTTTTGTTATCATAGCCTTACCCTTTTGAAAAGGTCAATACCATTCAAATGTTTTACTGTATTTTCAAATTTGATTTCTTTTCCAAGAGTTTTATTAATCCCTTGAGCTTTGATGTAGTTTTAGGTTTGATTTGCACCCCATACAAATGGATGTAACCCAATTTTCTTGCTGCCATGGTGTGCTTATATAGTTTCCATGTTTAATTCGTAGCACATGTACAAATGGATGCAACCCAACTTTCTTGTTGCCATGGGTGTGATGTAATTTCCAAGTATGATTTGAACCACATGCAAATGTATGCAATCCAACTTGCATGATGCCATGGGGTGTTTAATGCATGGCTAACATATATATTATAATTGAAGGTCACTCAAGATGCATGTATGTTTATGAACAATTTCTAAACCTTTGAAAATGGATGGGATTTACCAATGTATTTGTTGGTGTAACTTGTTTGAACATGTATGCAAAAGGTGACAATAAGAAAATATGGCATGAAATGATTAATTTTGTTTGTGGTTCAAAAAGTTTTATTATAATGAATATATACAACATTGTTTCCATTTCTTTTAGGTTTGATTTTGGTCACATTTCAATTTTGATGTATTATTTTCACAAAACACACATGTATGCAACCCACATTATTGGTGTTATGGAAGTAGGTGTTAAATGCATGTGTTGTAGCACAAATGCACTTGAAAGTCAATGCAAGTGCATTCATGAAAAAACCATTGATAATGAATAAAATTCATTATATTTGTTGCAAATAATGGTTGATGTACATGCAAAATGTGGCGATTAAGATATGTGGGAAAATGAACATGTTTTCCCAATCCCTAAATTGAAACCCATCCTAAACCACCCACATTGAAACACATTGGAATACCATTGTATTACACATAGTCATGCTTATGCCATGTATATTCTATATATGTCCACCTTGAAGTGCAACCACTAATGGAACACATTTAATCTTCAAGGACATTGGACATCATTCTAGTGCACCACTTAACCATCATGAACTATTGAAGTTCAATAGAATGGACCAATGCATTAAACCAATTGAAAGTTTCATTAGACCAATAATTATAGTATAAGGCCAATAGTTCCACCAAGTTCATTATCCATTAAACCAATAATTCTAACATGCCAACAATTCCACCAAGCCAATCCACCAAGTTTCACTATAGTCAATATATGGTGGAATGGGACAAGTCCCATTCCACCAAACTCCACCAAATTCCACCACACATAATTTTATAAAATTTATTTTCATATAAATAATAAATATTTGGTGTCCCAAGTGGACAAGAATGGAGTTTAATGGAACAAGTTGGTGCATGTTGGAATTTTAGTAGGGTCCTTCCCAAACATTGTAGTTCATTAGACTTCCACCAAAAATCTCCAGCAATCCATTCCATTGGAGTTAGCCCAATTTGAGTGGAATGCTTAGTGGATTGGGGACATGTTCTATAGTAGTGCATAATAACAGTGAGGCCATAACCATATGTGATGAAATATGGAACATGGAAAGGTTTGGTATGTTTTACCCAGTTCCATGGTGTGTAAGGTTTCTTAAGTTATACACATTTTCAAAAGAGATAAACATTCCTTTGGTCCCACCATTATGTGGTGCTATTGAAATAAATTGTGGACAATGGCTTTTTAAAGGGCTGAATAGTAAGCCGTGGTAGACAATTTTCACAATGATGCAAAAGGAAGGGCCCATGTTGTTTATAAGTGGGGTGGGGGGTCATTGGTAAAAAAAAGTTGGCAAACCCAAATCTAGTCAAAATTTGAAAAACTAATAAATTGCTCCAATTGGTGGCCAACATTTTATACCCAGTCACAAAATGTCTAGCTACAAACCATCTAAGAATTTGTAGTTGGTAGCAAAAAGAATTTCATTTATGGTTGGCAAATTCATGGTGTTGATAGCAATTCCTTTGATTCCATGTTCACAAAATAGTTGATGCAAAGAGAAGACATTGATCTTGGATGGGTTATTGCAAGAACATGTTTGCATGTCCTCCTTATGAACATTATTTTTTCTGTTTTCAAGAATGTGGGTTGTGTAACATTAATTTTTTTATACTTGGCTAGAAAAAACTATAACATGTGGTTAGTTTTTATAAGACATAACATGGCAAACATTTACTTTTATCAACCATTTTTTAAAACTTAGGTTAAAAGGCATTTCGACTTTCAAATCAATCGAATGTGAATTAAGGGTAACTATGTGGATGGAGATGAAGGATCATCACATGCAAAGGTATTTAGTTAATGAATGGTTATTTGTGGGGTAGAATGTTGAAGTCTTTGATGGTGATGACCTTGTCTCCCACGGTGATGCATTAATGAATTCCCACAAGCCCGCTAATGCAATGGAAAAAAACCCTTGTGTAATTAATGGGGAGGATGGTCAATTTGTGGTAGTGTTGGTGGAACATGGTTTCATCACTACAAGAAAACATGGCTTTTAAGAAGAATTGACCAAAAAATACCCCAAATTTCACCATGTTCAACTTGACCAAAATGTTATTTTGGATTTGGCCATTTTGACTTGGTCTTTTTGGTGGTCTTTTTGGTTGGTTTTTTAACTAGATTTTTAAATTTTTTTTATACTAATCAACAATATTTTGACAAAAACTATATGTGATTTAATTTTTAAATAATAATTATATTATATATAATTATTATCATTTTATTTAATTATTTAATTAATAAATTTAGCTACCTACATTACCTAATATTTAATGTACAAAATAAAATAAAATAATTCACCTATCTACCATATTTAGCCTAGGCTCCCTAAGCTAGGTGGCCAACTATATACCTATTTGCCTAGGCAAATTATTTAAACTATGTAAAGTTGAAGTAGCCTAAGTAACCAATGTTATATGTGTAAGGACTTGAATTCGTCACCTTCACTTTGAGAAATCAAGTCTTTACCATTGGACTACCATTTTAAAAGTTGAAATTTTTTGTCATCATATAATAATAAACTTGATTGAATTTTTTGTTTTGATGTACATATTGTGGCATTCATCAATGAACTTCAATATTTTTGTATTATTTATCTAAGTAAAGAGGTTATAACATGTACCAAGTATCTAACTAGATAGCATGTCAATACCTACACCTAGTAGGTTACTACATGTTATTGACTCGATTTTAAAAAAATAAAATGATTGATTCATTATTATCAATTATAAATAGGTAAATCTTAATTATGTATTATGAATTAATAATAATTAGTTTAAAATAATCACTTATCAACATTATTAGAAATTATATATTGACTACTATTGATTATTATAAATTACCATAAAATGTTAGCAAAAAAAAGATACATTTGATAATAATAATTAATCAATTAACAAGTTGATGGAAAAATTAATTATTGGTTATTAATTAAAATTTATTTGGTGATTAATTAATTATATAAATTATTAATCATAAATGATTGAGTATCAACTATTAATATTAAATATCAACTAATTAATGTACTAAATTTAAGTACCTACATGTGCCTAAAGGTAGCATGTAAGTAGTCTATTAAACTTTATAAGTACTTACTAGGTGTAATATGTCTAACCTAAAACTTAATAATTATGAATTTAGGTTTGGTATGTACCCTAAACAAAATCAACTTGTAAATTAAGTGGTCAAATTAGTTTGATTAATTTAACTAATTGTAAATCACAATGGTCATTGAATATGGTCAATTTGATTAAACCTTGGTCATTTTGACGAACTAATAGCCTTTTTAGCTAGATGTTTGGTTTGTCACATGATTAAAAAGGTCACTTTAGTTAAATCTTTTAATAAAAAATAACTTTTGTTTTTCATGCCTAGGCCTAAAATCAAAACAACCATCCCCTTTAGTTGATGTGGACATTTTTGTTACATTGGACCTTTTAAAAAATAAAGTTTTTTTATAGTGCATTGATGGGTGGAAACAAATTATAAGGGACCCAACTTGGGCAATCTCAGACATGTGCATAAAATATATTTCTGCAAAACATGTTGCATTTAATTGTGGGTTTCACTTTTAGTGTTTAGGCTTGATATTTTGATTTTCACAAAGTTAATGGCATTTAATATTACTTGAAAAATAAAATAAAATTTAAAAGATTAAATTCAAGGAATAATGGGTATATTTATAGTATATGTAGTATAATAAAACTTGTTTATGTTTTTGGATCACATTGGGTTTTGGGTTTGAATTAATTAGCCAAAAAATGTTTGAAATTAAAATTTAAAAAATAGGCCACCTCACATATTTTGTCATCTTCCATTTGAAAGTGATAGTTTATCAAAATGTTAATGTACCACGTACTTATGGTCATCACCCCCAAAAAGCACGCATTTGTGATATGATAATTATCAAAAATTTCACATGGTTCATAAATTTATTCCAATCATATGGAATCACAATGAATAAATATTACAAATTCCATAAATTTTAAAAATCATTTCAATCATTTTTTGAGTTTTGAGTTATATTTGCATTTTTTAGTACATTGTGACTTTTTTTTTTTGGCACAAATATATTATAACATCACATCATATTAAAATTTAAAATGTAATTTTATTAAAAATTTGATTTATTTGGGTTTTGACCTACCATAATATGTAAAAACATTCTGAAAATCCTCCACAAAAATGATATGGTTGAAGTTCAAACATGGGACCCCTAAAAAATAGTACAATGTGACAACAATTTTGGCCCCCCCAAGTGTGCTTTCACCTTGATCAACAAACAACCAAAGTCCTTACTAACACTTTTTTTACTTATTGAAGTTTTAACACAAACAACAAAAAATCATATACAATTTGAACTAAAGCTAAACAATTTACTACCAAAATATTTTACCCAATTTGAGATATGTTTAAACTTTATAAGCCACCTAACAAACCTCGGTCAATTTGGATCAAGTTTAGACCTTAGCCAATTGGGTAATCTTTCACAATTTGATTTAAACATCAAATGTAGCCGATTAGATCTATGCATGTGTTTCACATCCCAAAATCTAGATTGCATAACCCATGTGGACTAGCTAATAGAAAACCTCAACAAGGAATTTGCATTAGGAGTGGCATCACAAATTTCAATTGAATAATACACCATCCAATGAAATGCATGCACTAGCCATGTCATTAGATTTTGTAAAGAAAATGAGCAATCATTGTCCATGAAAATGCTGCCTTACCTTACTATGCCCTTAAAAAATGAAACATTACAACATTTGTGGCAAACATTAAGGTTATCACTTACTCCCATCATTTGATAGGTGGATATCGATGTTCACTCTTGCTTGCCATATATTGTGCAACATGTTAGTAACATGCCATTGGATTGTCTCCTTTTTTATAAGGTTGAGGAATTATTCAATGAATTAAGAATTGATGCAACTTCATATGCATTGGAATACATTGTCTTTTTCACTTGGGCTTAAAAACATGGAAATTGATATCTTTATACATGATTTTGAGTGTTTCACATACTCTGAAACACCCATGTTTAACAAGTGGTTGGATATCATGCTTGGACATACACTTGCAAAAGATCGTTCATTATTATAGACCTATCATTCTTCCACTATGCACTTCCACTTAAATTGAAATGAATGGATTAGACCTCACTAAAACCATTACACCTTGATTAAATACATTGAACCATGGCTCTTGGTGGACCATTTCCACCATAATTCCACCTGACTATGTAGCATGGTGGATTTTTAGTGGCATGGATATTTGAATCCAATGGGTTGCAATTATTGATGGACCACTTCCACCGTAATTTCATTTCATTATGGGGCATAATGGATTTTTAATAGTGTGAATATTTTCTATTGGAATTATCTATCAATTTATGTTATTTTGTTTTTTAAAAATGAAATGCTCAAACCATGGCTTTGAATGTAATTGGCACATGTGAAATTTTAGTACAATTATTTCAAAAGAATATTATATTTAAAATTGTCTATTTCATTTCTTGTTCTTAAATCCTTACATATACATGACATATATATAACAAACTTGTTGTACTATGCCACTAGACACTTCCACCCAAATATAATTTTAATGGAATAGGATTCAATGTCCCATTCCAACACACATTGACTATAGTGAAACCCCAATAGATTAGTTTAGTGGATTAGTTGGTGGAATTGTTAGCTTTAATAACATAATTGTTGGTTCAATGGAACTTTTGGTTTGATGCATTGGTCCATTGTGTTGAATGTCAATGGTTCATGAAGGTTAAATGGTGCATTAATGATGTCCAATGTCCCCAAGGATTAACTTTGTTCCATGAATGGTTGCATTTAAAAGTGGACATATATGGTGGCTTATATACATGGTATAAACATGACTGTGTGTAATATAATGGTATTCCAATGTGTTTCAATGTGAATGGTTTAGGATGGGTTTCAATTTAAGGATTGGGAAAAGATGTTCATTCTATCACATATCCTAATTGCCACATTTTGCACGTACATGAACCAAATTACTTCCAACAAATATAATGAATCATATTCATTATCAATGGTTTATTCATGAGTGTACTTACTTTGACTTTCAAGTGCATTTGTGTTGGAATACATGCATTCAACACTCGCCTCCATAACAATAACAATGCGGGTTGCATACATGTGTATTTTGTGAAAAATCATGTTTAAAAATTACAATAGAATTGAAATTTGACCAAAATAAAATGTGAAAAAATGCAAACAATGTTGTATTTGCACATTGTAGTATAACTTTTTGAACCATAAACAAAAGTAATAGAAAAGATGGAAAAAAACGAAATTAGTTCAAGCCATATTTTTTTATTACCACATTTTTATATACATGTCAAACAAGCTACACCCAATAAAGACATTAGTAAATCCCATCCATTTTCAAAGGTTTAGAAATTTGTTCACAAGCACACATGCTTTTTGAGTGACTTTCAATTATAATATTTATGTTAACCATGCATTCAACACCCACCATGGTAGTAAGCAAGTTGGATTGCATACATTTGTATGTGGTCGAAATCATACTTGGAAACTACATCACACCCATGGCAACAATTGCATGCATTTGTATGTGTTGTACATCATATTTGGAAATTGCACCAACACCCATGGCATCAAAAAAGTTAGGTTCCATCCATTTGTATGTGCTGCAAATTAGATTTGGAAATTACATCAACACCTCATGGCAACAATAAAATTGGGTTGCATCCATTTGTATGTGGTGCAAATCAAACCTAAAAACTACATTAGAGCTCAAAAGATCAACATTTTGACCATAAGCAATTCTAGGCAATTCTTGGCTATTTTATTATAAGTTATTTTATTGTATGTCATTGTTGGCTATTATTCATTATTTTACCATAGGTCATTGTTAGTTATTTTAGGTTATTATACTATAGGCTATTGGTGGCTATTGTATTATAGGTTATTTATTGGTTATTTTAAGTTATATTACCATTAGGTATTTTATCATAAGTTATTATTGGCTACTTTATTTTAAGTTATTATTGGTTATTCTATCATAGGCTATTTTTGGCTATTTTATTATAAATTGTTGTTGACTGTTCCATCATAAGTTATTTTTGGCTATTAAATGTTATTTACCGTAGGCTATTATTAATGGTTATTTTATCATTGGTAATTATTAAATATTTTAAGTTATTATCATGTATTAATCATGGTTATTATTGGTTATCCTATTGTAGGTTATTATTGGTTATTTTATCGTAAGTTATTATTGGTTATTCTGTTATAGGTTATTTTCACCTATTTTATTGTAAGTTATTATTGATTATTTTATTATAGGTTATTTATTATTATTATTTAGGTTATTTAAAACTTTTTTTTGGAGGTTATTCTTGGTTTTTAAAACTATTCTGAATTATTTTAATTTAAATTATGATTAGTTGTTTTATCGTATGCTTTCATTGGTTATTTTAGGTTATTGTATCATAAATTATTCTTGGTTATTCTAAAAACTATTCTTGGTTAAAAAAAAAACTATTTAAAACTATTATTGATTATTTTACCACATGTCATTTTGGACTATTTTATTGAGGTTATGATTGGTTATTTTAGATTTTCAAAATTAGATTATTTCATCTTAATTATTATGTGTAATGACATCAAAACAAAGTTTTCACAAATTTGACATTTCTTTCCATTGGATTGTCCTTTTTAGCACTTTTTTTTGGTTGCATTGTTACTTCCATCATGATGAAACTTTTGTTTTATCAAAAATTGGTGCACATTAACAACTTTCAAACTTCAAAATAAGAAACTATTTCTAATTTCCTCACAAACTTTGCATCCCATGATTTTGTAATGAAAAATCATGCAAAAATTGTTCTTTCATAAGTTTGCATTTTTTACACATGGATGCCATGGGTTTAAAACATGTATAATGCACATGTAATGTGCAACTTTTATGTGCAAAACCACATTAAAATATGTGCATTATTCATGTTTTGGATGGGGAGTTTTCGATGATTAAATTAGGTTTTTTTTTAACAAAAAACCTTAATAATACCTTGCACATATTTGGATTGTGTGACATGCCATACCCGGGTGCATACCTTGATTGATATTTTTTTAAAAGGTGCTAAAATCAAGTGCTTTTCAAGATATTCAGTAGCCATAACTCAACCACAATTTAAGAAATTTTGCTAAATTTCTATACATGGTTCAAGTAAGTAGCAAAAAATCATAGAAAGCATTTTTAAAATATTAATTTCATATTTAGCTTGTAGCCAAATTTGTCTAAATCTTCGAGTAGATTTATGGCTACTCCCCCCCTCCCCCCCCGAAACACGATTAGGTATAGCCAACAAAAGAAAAGGCTGAATGAAGAAAGAAAGGGAAAACGCCGACGACTACGGAAGGACGAACAAATTTCGTTGGGGTTCGTCGATCGGGAAAATGCCGACGACTTCGACGACGGAGGGACGAACAAATTTCGTTGGGGGGTTTCGTCGATCATTGTCGTGGAAGACGTCAGAAGTCGTCGACCATCGCTACGTACACTCACCAAACCCTAATCGCAGTTTGTCGTAGCGAGAGTCCGTCCCCACACTACCCCACTCGCCACAACTTCTTCTTCTTTGTCTCCTTCGTCTTCCTCTTCTTCTTTTTGGCAGTCGAAGATCAAATCCTCTTCTTCCCTACCAACCCATGTACTACCGATGATGGCGGAGGAGGATTCCTATACGTTCATGCACTAGGTTGCAGCTGTGGGTGGATTTAGGGGGTTTTGGAGACGGTTGGAGCTGAGGGAAGTAGAAGATCTGGGGGATCTGCTGCATCAATTGCAAGTGGAGAAGAGGTGCAGCAGCAAAGGATGGCAAGCCACGGATGGCAGCCGCAGGAGGAGGGTGTGAAAGAGATTTGTGGATTGCTTCATGAGTCCAAGGTGCCTAGCGTTGATCAGAGCCTCGTGTTGCAGCAGTTGCAACGATGCAATCGCTTCCCGGACTTCAATAATTACCTGACCTTCATCCTGTGCCGAGCTGAGGTTCTGAATTTCTCTCCCACCCATCTCATGTTCTCCCTAGTGGGTTCTCCCCCACCCCCCGGCAACCTGCCCACAATATCCACAATGTGTCTCGTGTACATTTGATGATGTGGTATACTTGCTCTGGGCGGCTCTGTATTTGTCGTGATTGTGTTGCATGCATGTATGCTCTTCAGTGCACCAGGAGGATGTTCCTCCATCATGGGTCGGTTGCTCATTGCTTTCCAGGTTTCGTCTTTCTGCATTGGAATCTAGCTCTATGTCATGGTAGATTCTCACAGGCTTGATTGGAATCATCATCATTATTGCAGTAGGTGGTGTAAGACCATTCTTCTTTTATTCTTTTTCTTTTGGGCTTTAGGTTTTGAACCACTGGCATTTCAGCTTCTTGTTCCTATGGTTGCAGGGGCAATCAGCGGAAGTGAAACAAGCTGCAGGATTGATGTTGAAGAACAATTTGAAGTCCAGCTACCAGTTGATGCCACTAGGGTATCAACAGTACATCAAAGCTGAATTGATGCCATGCCTGGGTGCATCTGATAGACAAGTGCGAGCTACAGTTGCCATTGTTATTAGTGCAGTGGTGCAACAAGGCAATGGCCAGGACTGGCCCGAGATTTTCCAGGCATTTGTGCAGTGCCTTGACAGCAATGACTACAACCACATGGAGGGTGCTTTGGATTCCCTTTCCAAGGTGCACATCTCTTCTTAAATCATGTACTGTTGTGGTGGTTTTCCAACAGTTCAATTTCCACCTTCTAAGTACTGTTGGACTGCTGGTTGATCCAGCAATACAATACTCTGGGATCATAGAGTTCACTTGCTGTGTGTATTGACATCATAAGAGACAAGCTTGGAGAGACCTCAGGACAATAGGAGATGCACTGAGAAAGATGTGTCTCTACAAAGGATTACCACATTAATTTACTTCATTTCTTTAATGGGAATTTTGTCTGGTCTCTGCATGCTATTGAAATGCTATTTTCGAGATTCTGATACAAAAGTTGGAGCATTATCCGTTAATGGTTACATTGCAATGGTGGTCATGGTAGTACATAAGCGGCTGTATTTATCTCAGTACTCTGCAACTCCTAAACCATCTTCTTCTGCAGGATTCGTTACTCAATTTATGTGCCCTTTATTATGAGGCTGGATTGTTCCCAAAATTTTATGTCCTGCCTATGTTGCAGATTTGCTCAAGAGTTATGCCTTTGTGGACTAGCGAAATAAGAAATTCTGCTGTGGGTTGCTGACAAGCATCATATTTCTGAAGGAAGTGAGAGGGGGATTGTAACCAAAAGAAGGGGGATGAGGATAAATGTCAGGGGGTTGTGATTCACCAAATGGAAGATCAGGCTGATCAGCCAATGAAGCTGAGTGGGATTCTTCACTGATTTGGCAGATATGTGAGGATAAGCCTGAAGTGTTGGACCAAGATGTGCCAGGTCTTTCACAGCGGCCGATCAATGTCTTCTTACCAAGACTGCTTCAGGTATTTTGTTTTTCTTTTGCAACAAGTACATTGTGTGGTACCTGCTCAATCATGGTGAGAGTGATTCCAACAGAGACTATTTTTTCAGGCTATAAGTTTCTAGCTGGCTTACACCTGACTCCTGGTGAGTTGGGTGTTGCTCTGGCTGCCTCCCCCCAAATTCTAAGCTTATACATGGTTTGGCCATGCAGTTTTTTGCCTCACCACATGCTGCACTGCGGAGACTGGCATTGAGTGCTGTCAATCAATTCATTGTCCTCCTGCCTCCTGTAAGCTTCAAATTTGTGTACCGCTGATGCAAATTGGTTTATATTGCTGATGTGTTAAGAGAACAAGTGGGGGGGGGGGACCTGCAAAACGACCAAACATGTGGACTGTGATGTTGTCAAATGCAGGCCTTATTTGTGAACATGGACACCTATCTCCAGGGCCTGTTCTCCTTAGCCAATGATTCTGCCGCTGAAGTCCGGAAACTGGTAAGCAAACTGTGATACACAAACTGTGTCTGATGGGTTTTGTTGACAAGTTGTTTGGGAGTTTCACAAGGTCTATGGATTGTGCAAGGTGGAGGAGTTCTTGTAGTTTTTCTTTTCTTTTGACAGTTTGTTTGAAATTTTAACATGCTGTGATGCGACCCAGCTTCACAGGAGTTTAAAATGTGGCTGCTGGTGGAGTTGCAGGTTTGTGCAGGACTTGTACAACTCCTAGAAGTCCAGCCCAGTTACTTACAAGTATGCTCTTTGGCCCTCCAGTTCTGCATAGGGAGAGACTGCAATCTTCACATGCATGGCTAGGGTCTAGACTTTCAATCTATGAACACATTTGACAATCCAGCTGGATTTGCACCACAAAGTGTCTTCTCACTTGACACAATTTTACAATTTTTTTAGTTCACTCAGGGAAGGTGTGTGTGTGTGTCTGTCTGAATTCTGATGATCTACTGTTGTGAGTTATATTAATAAAGGAATCCAATTGGGTTGCAGCCACATATGAGGAACGTGATTGAATATATGCTGCAAGCTAATTGTGATACTGATGAGGATGTGGCACTTGAGTCCTGCGAGTTTTGGTAAGTGCTTGTATTAGTGAGATACTTGCCAGTTTAAGGTCTCCGGCTCTGTCAGTACACATTGCTCATGGACATGAGCAAATTGTTGTAGGTATTGAAATGGAAATTGTAGCATGTCTAGTGGATTCTCTGATGTTGCAATGCATTACCTTGAATGTCAATGTACCTTGTTTTTTGGTTGGATAGTTTTGTTTACTTTGGGTTGGGTTGTCTGGAATTGATTGCTCGGGGCTGCTGTGGCAGGTCAACATTTTGCGAAGCACACCTTCCACAAGAAATTCTCAGAGAGTTCTTGCCTCGTCTTATCAGTGTAAGTTGTGAAATTGTAGTGTATGCCCTTGCTTTGTTTGTGGCCTTGTAATCGCATCACCTCAATTGAGGCCATGTGCTTTATGTGCTTTGTATTTCTGTGTATCCAACACTGTACTCTGGTGCAGTTTTTGACACAGGCAGTTTCATTGTCTTCTTATATAAGAACAGTAAAAGGGGTGTCTTCAGGAAGCCTGTTGTTGCTCATGCAGAGCTTCTAAGTGTCGTGACCTCTCAGAGTCTGGTGAAATGTACGTGGAAGTCATTGCTTTGTCTGACGTAAGGATCACGGTTCTCTCAACAGGTATTATTGAATAATATGGTGTATGCAGAAGATGATGAAGCTTTGCTTGAAGCTGAGGTAAGTGCCTGCCCATTCCAATGTCACCTGATCTTGTTCTTTTCCAGAATTTTTCTTTTGGGAAAAGTGAAGAACTGCATAATTCTCCAATCAAAGAGTACAGCAAGATGCTGGTGTCCCAGCCTTTGAACTTCAGAAGATAGTAGTTGTGGAGAAGATGATGGTCTAACCCTAGAACCATTTCTAGAACTTTAAGCCAGCATTTACTGCTGGTGGCAGGTAGTCTTGGGTTTCTTTTGGCACTGTATCAAAAGTATGGTTGCTAATTGTATCTGATTGTTTCACTGTAGGATGATGACAATGCACCAGATAGGGAACAGGTATGAACTGCTCTTTCTTACCCCAATTCTGTCCGCTACAATTGCACCTTTCTTTTCAGCTTGCCTTCAAGTTCAGTGTGGTACAGGTGACTTACATGGTCAGACGGTCTTGCAGGATATCAAACCCAGATTTCATCACTCACGCATACATGGTGTTGACGGGGCTGAAGAGGATGAGGTTTGTAGATCAGATTCAATATGCTGATGCAATCTCACTTTCCTCCTGGTTATGCTATTTTTTTGGAGATTGGCTGAGCTGGGAAAGTGCCGAATCACTTACAACAAGGATGTTTTTTCCTCAGTTTGAAGCATTTTGAAGTTAGTTCTGTGTGGGAAATGCAGGAAGAGGATGACATAATTAATTCCTGGAATTTGCGGAAGTGCAGCGCTGCGGGCTTGGATATTTTGTCAACTGTTTTCGGTGATGAGATTCTCCCCATCTTGATGCCACTTGTCCAGGTAAATTTTTGCTTTGGGTGCATGCAGCAACAGGAATATTTCCTGCCATGTGTACAGAATCATAGGGTGCTGGCAAGCAGGTCAATCTGGTATATCTGGTCCAATAGTTTCTGATGCAGTCACTATGACATGGGTGCAGGTCAGGCTATCAACTACCACTGATGCAGCTTGGAAAGAGTGGGAGGCAGCAGTATTGGCACTGGGTGCAGTTGCTGAGGGATGCATTTCTGGTCTTCTTCCACACCTGTCACAGGTGCCTTCTTCTTGAACCCATTCTTCTTGTCAGGACCACCCTTTTCTCTTCCTTAGCCTTGTCCTTTGAGTTATCTCACAATCTGGATGAGTCTTTTCTGCATTGGCTTGAAGTTGTTGATTTGGTCACTTTTCAGCAGGTACATTTGATCTTATGGATGATAATGCTGAAGGATAGCTTTATTTTGCAGATTGTAGCATTTCTTGTCCCCCTCTTGGAGGATAAACGCTCTTTGGTCCGAAGTATCACTTGCTGGACACTTTCACGCTACAGCAAGTGGATTGTCCAGGTGAATAACATCCTGGTTGCTTGCTGGCCTCAATTGCTAAGGCCTACCTGTTTGGACACAGTTTGTGGATTTGCTGTAATAGGTGTGCAGGGCAGTCTATGTCTGGTGAAAGAAAGACTATTTCAAGATGACCAGTGACAAATTGTTTGTTTCTTTTTTGTGAAGGCAATAGCACAGGTAACCGAGGGACAAGTGCAATTTGACACTGTGCTTACAGTTCTTCTCAGGCGTATTTTAGACAGCAACAAGCGTGTGCAGGAGGCTGCATGCTCTGCATTTGCAACCCTTGAAGAGGTGATCTCATTGTCTTTTTCTTTCACCCATTTTGGCCTCTATTTTCACATGATAATTGAGAGTTAGCTATTGGCATATGGGTAAATGCATGATGCATGTGCAGTGCTCGAAGGCTCCATATTTCACTTAGTGAGAAGGATACTTTGAGCAACAGGTTTTTTGGCAGAGAATCATGCATGTGACCAAACAGTATAGACCTGCAGAAGACCTTAATATCATTGCATTGTACGGGACCTAACTTGATTGTTGATGCACATCACAGTTAGTGGACACCAATTTGCCTTTTAGGTGAAATTCAGAAGAGTGTGCATGGATGTCCAATTCCAGATTAGACATTTCCACTGAGAGAAATTGACAACTACTGCGTAGCCTGTGGGAATGGCACACACCTTGATGATACCATTTAGTCTAATGGGTCACATGAAAGCCATGGCTTATGTATTTCTGTGATTGGATAACAGGAGGCTGCAGAGGAGTTGGCACCACGTCTGGAGCTCATTTTGCAGCATCTCATGTATGCTTTTGGAAAATATCAGGTGATTTAACATCTCTGTCTGTCTGTCTGTCTGTCTGTGTCTGTCTGTGGACCTACAATCTGAAATTCCAGAGATAAATTGGAGAAGGTTGACATTCTCTGCTAATTTTAACATGGTGAATGATTGTCTCTGCAGCGACGGAATCTGCGGATACTGTATGATGCAATCGGCACCCTGGCAGATGCTGTTGGCAACGAGCTCAATAATGTACAGTGAAACTCTTGTAGCTGGTGCATGGATTGGTCTTGGCTGTTGCTTGAGTTGAAGTTGAGGGACTGAGATTAACAAATGGGTCTACTTTGCAATTGAGATATGGTAGGTCTGTCTGTATAGTCTGTCATATGTTGTTCAAGATGGGATCCTTGTAGTGGTCACAAGTACATACTTAAAGACTATCACATGGTGCTAGATGTCATCCACAACAGTCTTGGTCAGGATCAGATTTCTGCAGTGTGCTGTAAACTTGATATTTTGTATTCAGCATTAAGTGTCAACGACCCATGACTGTGGAGAAACAGCTATTATGTTCACAGTTCTTGTATAATAGAGTGAGTTCAACCAGTGGTATTGCAAACATCTGCAGGCAAAGTACCTGGAGATTTTGATGCCACCATTGATTACAAAGTGGCAGCAGTTGCCAGACTCAGATAAGGATTTGTTCCCCTTGCTCGAGTGTTTCACCTCAATAGCACAGGTATTGGCCTTGTTTCTTCTTGCCTGTGTTCATTTGAGCAGGTGCATGTCTGCTGTAGTTTCTTCTAAGAACCATTCTGCTGTTGGTGGTTGGTTTAATATGAAGAGGAAACTGTTTGATGGGTGGGAAGACCTTGCAGACAACTTTGTTTCCCAAATCTCAACTGGAAAATGAATGGGTGCTTGCTTTCAGGCTTTAGGTCCAGGGTTTACACAATATGCTGAACCAGTGTTTGTGAGGTGCATCAGTCTTATTCATACACATGAAGTTGCAAAGGTAATCCTTTCCCTGAAACTTCTGTACCATTCAGGGCATTATTGACTGTGTTCTGGGAGTTCCACCAGTTATATTGTTCCTTCTTTTCCTCAACTAGCTACTGTCTCTTGTGTGCGAGCCAATATTATGATGGAGCCCTTTTGCTTCTGAGTCTTTAGTTGACCAGATTATTATATACTTATGTACACCCACTGATGAAGTCAGTGGGGACTAAAAGCAGCTCATCACTGCCATTCATGATGAAGATGATGATCTGATACTTTGTGGGTTTCATTCATGAGATTATGACTGTATTGTTCTTGTTGTTTTCATCTTGGTTTTACTGGAACTGATAACAACAGTTGACCTTCAAAATGTTATTCTGGAGTTTTCTTCACAATCTCATATGTTCCTTACTGTACACCTTGTGCAACTCCCAGTTGATATGGCTAATTGCTGATTAGTGCTGGTTTGTGTTTTCTGTTTGAAATTCTTGATATCAATTGAGTGTGGAGATGATAAGACTGATCTGTGTTCTACAGAGAGTGATTTTCTGATGATGCAGTGTTATGTGGTGAATTTAGCCAAGTGAAGTCCATGGTCCAACTATGTTACAAGTGACGAAGTTTGCTGACATGGGTTCAGTGTTGATATATTTTGCAGGCTGATCCTGGAAGAGCAGGTGTAAGCTATGATAAAGAATTTATTGTTTGCTCTCTAGATTTGCTGTCGGGCCTTGCAGAGGGACTTGGCAGTAGCATTGAGAGCTTGGTTTGTACCTATCTTATTATTCATTGATTCTTGTTCATTGTTGTCTATGGGTCATGTGCAGAGAGAGGAAACACCTATTTGAATCCATATGCTGCTTCGTTGATCCTTTCACTAGGCACTAGATTTTTGCAGTTTCTTTGAGATTGACAGGTTCCTGATACAGTCTGTAAATGTCTTAAAACTTTTAGAGACTCATGTTTATATTTTTTTGCAGGTATCAAGGAGTGACCTTTTTGACCTTCTTCTGCTTTGTTGTGCTGATGAAGCTCCAGACATTCGCCAAAGTGCTCTGGCCTTGTTGGGTGATCTTGCTAAAGTAAACATTGTATTTCACTTTTGTGTATTTTGTCCATCTGATCTTTTGTGGGAAACTTGTGCACTATTTTCCAGAAGGTACTGTACTTCATCAATTTGCATTGCAGTAATATATGGTGGGCTCTGATTATGTGCAGGCTTGTGCAGTGCATTTGCAGCCTCGATTGGCAGACTTTTTGAACCTTGCAGCCAAACAGCTGGTAGGCCTTTTGTCTTTTTCTCACTGCTTTATGGGTAACTGCTGGTAGAGCTTGAAAGTTCTCATGAAGACAATCTGTGTTAATTGAGGGAGATCACATGTGGAGCACAGCAGGGACATGAAGCGAAGGAGAATGTGTCTGTTGCCAACAATGCTTGTTGGGCTATTGGTGAAGTGGCAGTCAAGGTACTTTTATCAGATCTGACTTGTATCTTTGCATTGAGCAAGGTGGTTTCCATCTGTGCTGCCTGTCACTTTGTACATTCTTTCTGTTGACCCAAGTTGTTGCTACTGCACTTTGATGCAGATTTGTTGTTGACAAGTGCCTTGCAGGTCAAACAAGATATTGCTCCAATTGTTGTGAATGTGATTTCATGTCTGGTTCCCATCCTCTCCAACACTGAGGTATGCAATAGGGTTTGAGACCTTTTCTGTTTGATGACTTACCAAGAGTAGCAGTTTGTGTAAGAAAGAATTTTTTCTTGAACATTGCACAACAATCATGTACAATGTCAGGCTCATCAAGGGAAAATTGAAGCAAGGAGAGGATTTGCAGGGTCTAAACAAATCACTTCTGGAGAACAGTGCCATCACATTGGGCAGGCTGGGATGGGTGTGCCCAGAGCTGGTGGCTCCACATATGGATCACTTCATGGAACCTTGGTGCTACGCTCTTCGCACGTAAGGATTTGAGGAAGATCTAAGGATTTTTCTGTTACCTTTTATTTTATTGTGTTTCTCTTTGCAATCACATTGATATCTCTTAATGTTGCTCTGCTAATGGTGTTTCCATTTTTCTCCAGGATTCGTGATGATATTGAAAAGGAGGATGCATTTCGGGGGCTCTGTGCAATGGTAAATTCCAGAGACCCATTCACTCTGCCTCACATCCAATTTCTTTGGTGGTGAATAGCTTCAGAAGGGTGGACATATATGTCTGGAAACTCCTTGATTCAGCTGGTATGAAGCTTGTCTCCTGGCTGGTTGTTTCAATAAGTGTGCCTTGTTATTGGGGATTGGCAGGTGCGTTTGAATCCAGGAGGTGCTGTAAATGCTTTTGTTCCAATGTGTGAGGCAATTGGGAGTTGGCATGTAAGCAATGCGTCCTGTACAGCTGAACTCTTACTAAATCCTTTCTCTTCCCTTAAGTCAAAGGTACTTTTTCTTTTAAGCAAGTTCTTGAATGTGTCCAGGTGATTTATTTGAGTTGCTCTACATGCTGATAGCTTTCCTATATGATGATTTGTTTTTCCAGGAAATCCGTAGTGCAGAGCTTCGGACAGAGATAGCACAAGTGTTACATGGGTATAAGCAGGTATGCAGACAAAGAGTGTTGTTCACTTTTGTTTTTAGTACAGAAATAAAATGAGAAATACAGGAATGACCCACATCGAAATTGTCTTCATTTACAAAGAGTGCAGTGCTTGAAACCTTTGATGTCAGAGTCTAGTGTTTTTCAATTTATGTTTCATTGGTTTATGCTTGACAAGAGGTCGTGAAGCAGAGTACTGGATTTGCAGATGCTTGGAGGAAGCTGGGACCGGTATCTGGGAGCTCTTGATATCCAGCTGCATGAAAAGTTGGTGACTAAGTATGGCCTGTAGACAGCTGGTTCTGAACCTTACTTGGTCTAGATCTTCTGTTACACAATCCTGTGTTGTGTGGTGTCCAGCCTTATGTGTTTCTGCCTGTCACAAGGAGGTCTTTGCCAGGTCAGAGTGACATTCAGATCTTTGCAACTCCGTGTGGCACAGTGTCCAGATTCTTGAGATCCACCACCATCTTCACTGAGTTCTACATGCAAACTCATGTGGGATTGACCTGGAAGACTCCTCCATAGACCAGCTCCCTACGTCACCTCAATGTGGGTTCTGCACCTGTGTATGAACACTTGACAGGTTCTATCTGTAAGCCAACTCTGCAAGGTACTGACTCTGTGGCATGGGAAAGTTGTGAAACTGCGGAAGAGATTAAACTTTGCTACACATGGCCAGGATGGTGGTTGGTACGTAGCAGGTGATTTTGTGCTTGTTGAGCCTAGCCCCTCATCACAGGGGGCAGATACAGGAGAGGTGTCATGTTTGAAAAGCTTTCTCTTAGCAATACAGAAATTTGCAGTGTAAGTTAGGAAGGTAGACAGTGAGGTCCAAGTCTAGCCAAGTGTACAGTCTTGGCAGGCATTTCCCATTGTTGCTGTGCTGTTTGCAGAAGGTGGTCCTGCCTTCTGTGGTTAGTCAGGGATCTGTTCGAGTGTGCAGTCAGTTCTCCTCCATACGTTAGGAAACTTGAGAGCTGCTGTCTGTTTTGATCATTCCCATTATTTTGAAGTAGCAGAATGGGCTACTCCAATGTGTCCTGTGCTAGGGTATAGCCTCCAGGTCTTGTTACAGTGACTTTTGTGTCCATTCAAGTGGACAAATACAAAATGCAGATCCATATGGGGTGATGGGTCATAACCTGAAAAAGTATCAGTGAATCTGGAAGGTGGCCATTTTATCCACTGGAATTTAGTTACTTATCCACTACAATCTTTGGCCCTGGGGATTGTCCCAATGTTAGATTGCCCATTCTGGCTGTTGTCACCCATACTCATCACTACCCAAGTCTCTTGGTCTCTGTTGAATATCAATGTGTATGGCCCCTGTTGCCATCTTCCTCTCAGACTGGAGCTTTAGGGTTGCAAGATGATCATTGAGAAAAACAGCTCCTGGCAAAGGCTACAAGCTTCCAGAGGCATTCTAAAGACATCCATGCCTGAGATCTCTGTTAGAGTAAGCTTACCCCCTCATAAGAGCTCGAGCCCAGTTCATGTACTGCAACATATCACTGGCTATCTTGCAGATCTGCTGGTATTTCTCAGATAAGCACAAGTCTTAAATGCAGATGGTAGGTTTTTTCCAGGACCCATTTTATTCCTTGCTAGAGTCTTTACATGCATATGTGTGTCGCAGTTAGAGGACTGGTCAAAAAGTACTCCTGTACTGTATTTGACAGGACATGTTTGATTTCTGGCAGACTTGAATTCAGGTGACTTATATCATCATTTTTTGGAGATAGAAAACAATACAGACATTGTGGAAATTGTGAACTTATATTATTGTAACAGCTTTTAGTCATCAAAATGATAAAGTGAAATTTGATGTCAGTCGTTGATCCAGTTTAGGTTGATTTTAGTATTTTTTTTAGGAATGTGCTTTGCTTTGCCAGGTGAGCTTGGTTGGTTTAGAGTACTGGCGTGCAATTCACTTGGCAAGGACTTGACATCCAATCAGAGATGGATATGTTGTTGCTATAGTCTTTGGGAGTTCTATGGGAGTGCTGCAATGTCCTGAGTTTATAAAGTTATGTTAGAAAGTACCTTGACCTGAAGCTTCTTGGCTGTGAAACTGGGGATGGAATGACAAGTCAGAATGAAGGCAGTACGCAGGCAAAAAAATATAGGGGACCAAACTGGTGTAAACTAGTTCTCATGTTAATTAGTCCTCAGGGTAGTTTTTGCCTTTGGTTTTGAATGCATTACCTGCTCCTTGACTGCCATACTCATAATCTTCATTAAGTCAAGCTTCGTTGGAACAAGATATTTCAAATCTTCTGAACAGATGCCCAATTTCTTGAATTGGTACCCAATTTTGCAGCTCATGTTCTTCATTACATTGAGCCTTGGTTAGAATAAGATCTGCAAATCTTCTGAACTGATACCTAGTTTCAGAAAATGGTACCCAATTTTGCTACAACCCAAGTGGTTGGGCATTTGGTTTTGTTTTGATTTCTTTAAACTATTTTTCAAGTTGGTGGCTGATAAGTCATGAAATCTTGTTTTAAATTATGAAAGAGTTGATATATGTCATTTTCAAGTATACTATGGCATTCTTCTATCTTTGGGTAAATAGTGAAGAGCGACATGAATACAAGGTTATTAAATCCATCTTGGGTGTTGCGGATGCTCCCTCAGCTCCTCACAATGGTCAAAGTAATAAATAGAAGTTTAGAACATAAAAATGACACAATGTTTCAATAGTAGAAGACTTTCACTAAGCTTGGTTGCAAAGTGAACAAAAGTGAGATTTAATCTTGTTATGGCACAAATCAAAACTGAGACTTGTTATATACTTCACATTAAAATTAACAAAGATTACACTCTTCTACACAATTTCACCCATTTGAACCTTCAAGAATGTTTATCACATTTAACATGGTGGTGTACAATGGTTTTCAATTCTTGCAAATGAACACAAAGAATGAGACTATATAACACAAGAGACTATCTAAATTCAGTTGCTTGGGCCAAACATTATTACCATCAATTGAGAGTAATCATTTTAATGTGTAAGACCTTTTGAAAGCTTTGGATTATGTGCAAATTGATTGAGTCCAACTAGCATATAAATATTGTACTTCATTTGAAATATATTGTGCAAGCCACCGGCAAAATTCTTTTAAGAGGCACTACTCCTTACACCAAACACACTTCATTTTGCGAAACTAGATTATATCAAAATTGGAAAATTTGAAATTCTAGACATTCATTCAGCAAAATCAATATAGATGGTGTTAACTTTAGAAACACCATAATCGTCTTAAAATGTCATCAATTTGGACATGTGAATTCATTCGCTGGTGTTCCTTGCCAAGAGATTTCCAACATTATGTTGTGTTTGTTCCTTAAAATGAACTTAACTTGTCACTTATCAATGAGGAGAGATCTTGATGGATTTTACACTTATTCAGTTCAGATTATGCACTGCACCCAATGTTAGAACAATGATACAATGTGCTCTAGCAAGCAACAACCCAACAATTTCACGAGTTTCTCACATGCTTTTTACTAGCTAAACACTTAATAGGACAAGGTAGATTATGCAATAATACCTTTATTTCAAGTCAATATTCAAAATAACTAAATATGCCATTATGAAGCCAACGTAATAATAATTCCACCATGAGAGGAGATTATGCAATAGCATCATAAAATAATATAGCTTTCACTATGTACATGAAGGAACATGCAATACCCACATCATCCTATTTGGTATGTTCATAAACGAGCCTACATCATATATAGTTCTTTAGAACCAGTCACTTTAGGTATGATAAACAAAGGAATTGCATGTGTAAATTAATTCACTGAATTGAAAATTTTAAAAATTATTCTTTGCACTTTTGGCATGACAATAAGTGAATGTTATTGTATTATAAAACATAAATTTGTGGAAAATTAAGGGTAAGTGCATGGGTATGCTAAATGAGTAAAAGAGTAGGTGGTAACCAAGTGGGTAGGAGAAAGTTGGTGGGCAGGCTTTTTTGTTATGGCAAGACCTTTCATTGACGGCACACTTAAAATTGTCGTCAATTGATGTAACCATGTTCAAAATGATGATTAAGGATGGTTGTGCAAGCACGTGTATGTAGGTAGGGGCAACTCAGGTGGTTAGCTAAGTTTGTTGTTTCACTCTTTTGTTCTTTATTTTACACCATAATGAAGTTTTAAAAAATCAATAGAAAAAACAAACCAAGTTGACAAACATGGACTAGGTAGGTTAACCGGTGAGAGTGCACATGTTAGTTAGTGTCAATAGTCGAGGCATATAAGAACCGAGACTTTTCAAGCTAACACATGCCTCAACTCAACTATTCACAATAACGAGCACACTCAACAAGCCTATGGGAACACCCAAGGTTACAAGTTATGGGGATGCAAAAGAGGGTGGAGTTATGAGGTTCAACCAACCAACGAGCAAGAATGTGCTAAAAGGTATTCGGGAAGTACAAAAAATGTCAGAAGACAGTCAAAATATGTGATATAACTAGGGAGCTCTTGTCCAATGGTGTGCTGCACCGTGTTTGATTTGTAACCATAAAACAATGCCCCCGTGTAAAACCATAATTCCATTGTAGAGGGGCGTCGTTTATGGTTTACAAATGCTCCATTCACATGAATATACATACACATATGAATCATTATCCTCCACAATCCATCAATGGTGGTGCAGTAGTGGGTGCTGGTTTGATCTGATGATACCGAGTTTGGTGTCTAATGTCTTCACAAGCCCTATGTAAATATGGTACAATGTTTATCCCCTAATATTTTTGGGTAATTTAGGGTTTAGGGTTTATGGAATTTTGTCAATGAACAACCCTCTTTAGGTGGAATAGACCAGTGTGAGGTGCGATTCTTTGTTTAAAAGACCAAAAAACCTTGAACCGGCGACTACCCATGAGCTCCTTACAAATTTTAAGAACCAAAGAACAACCCGAGGTTCTTAACAAAAAATAATCCCAAATAACTTCCATCACTAAATAAATTGACCCAAGTTTTCATCCTTAGGATGTCGGTGCAACAAGTGTTCCCCATGTTTCCACATGAGCTTTCCGAAGGATTTCAGACTAAGAAGAGTCAACCAAAGGCCACCCACCAGAGTACCATCCATTGGAAGCCTCACTTGACCACAGTTATGGATAAACCTCAACTAAGTTGAAGTCAGGTTTAACCATGCTAACCAATCCTGTAAAGAATAGGTCATGCAGTTGGGTAGGATAATAGTGGGTGGCTACTTTTAAAGTGGGCGAGGACTAGATTTTGAAGATTTATTTTTATTATTATTATTATTTTATTTTTAAGTTGCCAGATTTTAATGATAAGTTCCAGTAGGTAGCCAAGAATATATAAGGATTTTTTTTAAAAAAAATTTCCCTCTTACTTTCAATATTTAGTGCATAGCCAAATTTGGCTAAATTCTTTTCTGGACATGGATTGCATTCTTCATCCGGTTCTTGACCCTGTGTTAACCCAACATTGTATCGCAGTCAACTTTTTTAGGCTTTGCCTTTTGGAACAACTACTAACTCTTCTTGGCTAAACTTATATCTTTTGGCAAAACCTCCATCTTTTCATGACTAAACTTTTACATGTTGATAAAATATCTATATTTTCTTAGCTTAATGTCTATCTCTTCATGCCAAAAATTTACTTTTCAATAAAAACTATATATTTTCTTGTTAAAATTTTTTTTTTAAAGCAAAAATTTTAACTTTTCTTGGTTAAACTTATATCTTTTAACAAAACCTCCATTTCTTCACGGTTAAACCACTACAAGTTAGCAAAAGTTTTACATATCCTTAATTAAACTTTTATTTCTTGGCAAAACTTTAACCTTTTCTTAGCTAACTTTTTATCTTTTAATAAAACTTCTATTTCTTCTTAACTAAACCTCTATCATTTGGAAAACTTTTAACTCTTCCTAACTAAGCCTCTCCCTCTCAGCAAATCTTTTATTATTTTTTGGCTAACTTTTACCTCTTAGTAAAACTTTTATTTTATTTCAATTAAGATTCTACAAATTGGAAAAAACTTTTAATTCTTCCTGGCTAAACCTATATCTTTTGGCAAAACTTCTATCTTTTCATGGTTAAACCTTTACATGTTGCCAAAACCTCTATATTTTCTTGGTTAAATTCTGATTTTCTTGAAAAACTTCTATTTTTTCATGGCTAAACTTATATTAATTGGTAAAACTTCTACTTTTTCACAAAATTTTTATATTCTTTTGAATTCATTTAAAGTCTGTTTTTTCGACAAAACATTTTAACAAATTCTTTGGCTACCCTATTGACCTAACTATCTTATCGATTTAATTACATTATTGATCTAACTTGTTTTTTATTTGTGTACATACCTACCCACCCACCCATTCACTTGCTTATCCACCTATTTATTTACTTACCTACCTACCCACCTACCTACCTACCATTTACATGATGTTATGTCTATCAATGTATGATATACAAAATATGAAAGTATTGCATTAAATGAACTAACAACGAATTTAATCATATTTGACCCCTTGATGTTAATAAATGATAACCTTGAATGTCGATATTGCACATTCAATCAACTTTTGTGACCTACAAGTAGGTATTGCATGTTTTGGTAGTTATTGTTAAAAGTTAAAATAGTTGAAAATCTAATTCCAAAATACAATACCCACATATGAAAACAATGTCATTTCAAATATAATACACGTCAATAATTATTACATATTTTGTGATCAAAATGCAAACATTCTTTTTTTCTTTTTATTGGATTCCTATTCTTTTTTAAAATTATTTTTCTATGTCTTTTATTTTCCTTTTATTTATTTTTACTTTTTTTCCTTCTAAATCATTTTTTCTTTTTCTTGTTTTAATTATTTTCTTATATTATTTATCACGCTTAGTTTTTTTCTTCTAAATTTTTCTATCATCATCATTTTTTTCATTGAACATGTATATTTTATGCCCAACATGTAGGTATTGCACAAACAATCCAAAAAAATCAACTAGCATTTTATGCTTCAAATTTGGGTATTTATGGCCCTTATGCAAGTATTTCACATTGAACTTTATGCTTTTGAAGTTCTTTTAATGCAATAATGCAACATTGCAATATGTTTCAAACTTGTATTTTTAAGAAAATTTTCAAAAAAGTATTAATATAATGCTCACATTTAAAGCATGCAAACATAATACAAACGTGAGATTACAATTGCAATAAGACAAAACTTGTATGTATTGATGTAAATATCACATCTAACAAAAAAAAATTTAATGTCAAAAAGATCGAAAACATGAATTCCATGCCATTGTTCATGCTAAAGAAACCTAAGTAAGATATACATGCTACTGTCCAACCTCAAGAAGAAAAACATTGTATATAAAAATCAAGGATGAAAACCCATCCATCAAAAGTATAAGGCAAAAGAAAGCACAAGTAGACACAACCCAAAGAAAAAACAAAAACAAACAATTTACAAAAATAAGGTAAAAATCCTATGCAAATAAGACCCATGGCTATGAAATGACAATCAATAATAACAAAAAAGACTTAAGATGAAAGAGTTGTCGTTTACCACAAATTGACTAATGACAGAGGTGCACTGGTTATGATGTGTGGAAGAAATGAAGAACCATGACCAAATGCAACAGTTTGTTGAAAAATCACTATGGCTTGTGCACATTGTAAAATTATGGATATGCGTTATCAATAGTAAGAAACAAACATTGAAGGGACTAAAGAAGATTGTTAATGACGTGCAATAATGGTTTGTGCATAAGTGGTAAAAAATGAATCAATACAAGAATGAAGCTGCCCATACATTTCAATAGCAAGGGGAATGAAATCATTTCTTGGTGTTCATTTAATGTATGATTGCATTTTTTTTATCATCGTTGCATGAGTTATTGTCATTGATGCTCACTACACCATATCTATGTGAGTTGGGTCAGCAATGACAATGTTCATCAAGAGAACCTCAAAAAATCCCTTTCTAAAGTTATTTTCATTAACCACCATGTCATGTGTTCATTGATAAGTTCTTGTTGTTATAACCACTTTAGTAGCATATTGATGAGTGTAAAATTGATAGTGAAAATACTTGGAGTTGAAAAACATTGGTTACAAATTGGTATTTCATAGTTATTCAAAATCTACATCAAACATGTGATATACATTAATATGCAAGTTTGAAAAATGCAAACCAAACCCAAAAAAATTTACATGGGTATGAACATATATCATTTATTAAATTTTAATAATATAAAACTGGAAATAGGAAATAAAGGAAATAGAAAAAAAAAAATCTCCTTTTGAAATTCTATAGACTAGAAAAAATGGAAAACATGGGGTGGGAATATTTAGGACAAACATAAGAAAATAAATAAAAGTAATAATTCTTCTAGCATTTTTAAAAAAAGAAGAAAGGGAAAAAAAAACTAGAATTATTCTTCTTGAATGTTTTTATAAAAATCTTCAATCAAAAAGCAAAGAAAAGAAAAGAAAACTCTTCTTCTAGAATGTTTTTAAAAAAAACTAGAAAAAAATTAAATTTTTTAAAAAAATATTTAAGAAAAACTTTGTCTTCTTTTAATTTTTTTTTTTCATCTTTTTTCTTTTTTTAGTTCTCATCTCCTTTTTAAAAATTCTTTTATCTTCTTTTCTTTTTTTTTCTTTTTTTTTGTTTCACAAACCCAAAAAAAAAAGACAAGGAAAAAAGTAAAGGCATACCTAGCGTGATATGCATAACTAAAGAAGATGCAACAAGCAATGGCAGTAGGCGCAACAATGTGATGAAAAAAAGAAAATGATTGAAGAACGACAAGGAAAAAAAAAAAGAAAAAAAAAGGAGATGATGAAAAAAAGCCTCCGGTAACGATGGAAGAGAAGAAGACAATGGTGGAAGAAGATAAGAACAAAGAAAGAACAAAAGAGGACAAAAGAAAAAGGAAGAAGAGGGAAAAAAAGGTGAAATTTTTCTGAAATCTAAAAGAGTGGTGGGTGAGTGAAAACTAAAAAAAAAACCCATCTCAATGTTTTGTTTGGTTTAGCAATGGTTTGGGTTCATCCCAAAACAGCCAAAAAACAACCTCATCCACAACTGGTGCATTGGTGGGTGCTGGGTCATAGCAAGCTGAAAAGAAGCACCATTTCATTTTTCAGTTGCCAACATCTTGTATTTGTGGATGAGGTTTCTCACACCCAATCCTTTTATGTTGAATTACTGAACTCTCAGAAGAAATCAAGCCTCATGAATTCATCTTTATGACAAATCTATGTGGGACCTATGGTGTTGAATTGAAATTTGTCTTTGACGAAAATTGTTCAATTTTCAATAACTCTTTGCACCGCAAGTCTAAACATTATGAAACCACCTCAATGCACCTCAACCCCCTATTCAGACTACCCATCCCATCGAGGAATTTCCAATGTTACTCAGAGCATGACAAGAAGAGACTTGACGAACGATTCCCAGAGATCTTATTGCGACAAACAAAACAAAACAAAACAAAACGAAACGAAACAAAACAAACAACCTTCCTTTGAGAGATAGATCTCCAACCTGGACACACCATAGTACCCACAAGTGGCTTAGGCACAGATTATGTTATTTTAAAAAGATGTTAAAATATTCACAAAATTAACTTTTCTCCCCTAAAAAAAACACAAAGAAATAAAATAAATTCAATTTTATTTTTTTTGTGAACCAAAATGAAGAATCATTTAGAAAAAAGCCCACTCTGTGGATGTAGATGAAACAGAGGGATATCCATCATTAGGATCATACACACACACACACACACACACACATATATATATAGCTACTGTCCATAGCCACTGTCCGTCCGGAGTCAGGGGAAGGAACTTTCTTCCTTTACAATATATGATATCCCAGCAGCTCTGCTTGTGGGAACATGGAAAACTATCATCTGGGCTACTTTATAACCATTTTTATAACCATTATTATAACCATTTTTTTTCTCTTTGAGCCATTTAATGCTTGGATGGGTATTTAAATTCTCAATTAGGCATTTAATATATATACTCCTGACTACTTGTCTGTATATCCATGAACAAAATGGTTTTTTCTCCCATCAATTCATTCCTTTGCAATAAATGGCATCATGGAGTTCCCATTCACACTCTGAGGTAGGTTCTCTTTAATCTACATCTTTGGCAGACACATGTCAAGAGCAACTTATATTTACCTCTGCCAATAAATACATACTCTTGTTAAGTAATGCCAAATGATTTTTGTTTTATTATTATTATTATTATTATTATTTTCAATTTTGTGATGTTGGGTCATTGGCTAGCTATCTCAAGAAGGATTTTTCATTACTGCTGGGGCTTTTAGAAAAAAAATTAAAAATTAAAAAAAATAATAATTTAAAATATGTTTCCAAATGAAAATTAGAGTCCAAAATGAGGCAAAACAATTTGCTTCTGTTTTAAAAAATTTAGCAATTGTTTTTGGAAAAGATTGCAATATTGAGACGGAATTATTTTTCTAGTTTGGGGGGGGGGGGAATCCCAAAAAACCCTCAGGAAAATAAGGAAATTATGTAATTATTAAAATAAAATAAACACACTAGTATCCATTTGACTATTTTTTTCTAATTTTTGGAAAATATCAGCTATTGCTTGACATCACAAAATTGAAAATGAAAATGAAAACACCCCCTTTTGAGGCCTCTTTTAGAGACTAATTTCTAACTCAGGAAGTCATAAGTTTTGACTCCGAGAGACCCCGATTTCATCTAAGGATAGTCAAGTTATCCATCCCAAAAAAAAAAAAACCCCCCAAAAGTGAATGAAATTCTAGGATTTTCCGAACCAATCCAGCTAACTTTAGGGAGGGGGTTTTACCATGGTCGGGGTGCCGGTTTACCTGAAACCTACTATCAGCTGGTTGGTGCCCGACCAGCCGGGACATAAAAAGAAGACATATAAGATAGAATTGTAATGTGATCAAATATTCGGAGCCTCTGGAAAGTATGCACATCCTCCGGGATCAGGATACTTTGAGGCACGTGGGAAAATATTAAACAAATTGCAAACACTATCGGCAAACTCATGCACTACGGAGTTGTTGTTGCAAGAGTATGAGTATGGCAAAGTATGAGAGATCTTTCTCGAGGATTTGCCATGAGAAAGTTAAAAATGTACACAATGTTGAGTGATTGGTTGAGGCATGTGGGGAGGGAGCGGGGAAAAAAAATATCAAAAGAATTTGCAATCATTAGAGCTCAAACTCAAATAGGGAAGACTTTTTCTGCTCCCTTCTTTTTCTTTTTCTTTCTTGGACTGTTGCCTATGGTCTCATCCATCTTTTCCTCCAAAAAAGATTGATCGATCATAGAGTTATCAGTAAAGTCACGCGATTAGAACCAGATATAACTCTAATACCTGGATCATAGAGTTATGGATAAAGTCACACAATTAGAACCAGATATAACTCTAATACCTGGATCATAGAGTTATGGGTAAAGTCATGCAATTAGAACCAGATATAACTCTAATACCTGGATCATAGAGTTATGGGTAAAGTCATGCAATTAGAACCAGATATAACTCTAATACCTGAACACTCACTCGTGTTGGGTTGATGTTATGTTATGTACGATTTCGGGCTAGAGTTCTTCACTACAGGCCCAAAACATGCATAACACTGATAACCCTAAAGCCTAAAGGGTGTCTGGGCAGCACCAAGATGGGTGTTGGCATCACCAGACATGGTCTTGTTTGGGCAAATGGGCAGTCATGGAACTAAAAGAAGCAGACAATACTTTTGTGTTCTGCAACCAATAAGACCTCCTCCTCATTTAACATCTTGCAATGAAAAAACCTTCAAGGTGCAACCATAGCATGCAGAGATGATGAGGCTGGTTTGAGATTTTTTAAACTTAGTGCATTACATTTGGGATCTCAGATCTCTCGGATCATCCGCGTCATACCCATAGGTCTGTGTGCCTATGGCACAATGGGAATGACCATATGTTTCAACTTTCTCATTCCCATTCCCACCACCTCGCTCCATCCATCCTTGGTTTTCAATGTACATAACAACAAAAATATTTTCTCCATGGTGCTTCTTATCTCCGCCTACATACCTTCTTTGGAAAAAACAAGTTTTGTTAGAAAGTAATGAATGAATTTTTCCCCATTGGTTTTCCTTCCCTTCTTGTTTATTTCAAGAACAATTTTTTTCTCTACAAACATCACACAATTTGTAACACAAAGTTTGCATTTGGCAAAACTAAATCCATTTGTGGCTGTACATGACGAGTGCATAAGTATAAAATGATTATTAGGTCAAAAGCCCTCCTTACATTGTCACAAGCTTCTACTACCTATATGGTCAGTTGCACCCACCATTAGTTTGGGTTGTCTCTCTTCCCCTTGAGAACTATTTTGTAGCTCTTCTCATTCATATTAGTGTGCCCATATGCCAATGTCACAAGTATATGATCCCTTCGGTCACTCATCCCAATACTATTTTTGGTCAAAGTGAAGCTTAATTTGAGAGTTCATATTGAACAAATTGTGAAATTTTAATTTTTTTTCATGAACCAATAGTTTTCTTTAGAATTTATAAACTACTTTTTCACCCTTGGGATGATGGCTCAATGATATGGGCCTCTTTGGTACCACAAAAGTCTTGGGTTCAAACCCACTAGTTAGCATGTGAAAGCCTTACCCTATTCTCTACCACTAGGCTTGATTTAGGGGTAATGCAAATAGGTTGTCAATTGAGTCTACAATTATATGTACATATATACATTCTAAACCTAATAACTTTTGCTTTGTTAATCCAAAAATTACGAAACAACAATGTTCACATCATTTTGTAGAGGGCTCTCCAATGATGCCAAAAGTGGAGGAAATATCTCACGGTTTGGGAGGGTTAGGACCTAGTCACATCCAAACAAACAAACACTTATATATATATTCAAAACATCATGACAAATAATAAATAATAATAATTTCCTTCTATTTCCTAAACATCCCATCTCCAAGAAGTAGAACCAAAACCAATAGATTACATTAGAATACCAATTTTGTGCATGCATATCAATGCAAGCAAGGGCAAGTGCAGCTTGTGAGTGCAATGATGCCCAAAGATTTTTCACAAAAAAGTTTGGGTCCTAATCTCATTTTGTCGCACAAAATTCATAGGACTTCAGTGTGGGTGAAGAAAATCATAGAGACCTAAATAAAGAAACTAGGACAAAAACATAAATATGAATACCTTGTTTGTTTGTTTATTCATTCATTCATTCATTCATTAATTCAAAATATCTATTTATCACTAGATGGGGGAAAAAAAAAATCAATATTCCTAAATATGTATGCATATTATTTTTCAAATATATTTATATTTTTAAAAAAAAAACTAAAAAGAAAAAATTGGGGGTTTTGGGGGGGGGGGGGAGGAAATGGTTGCACATTATGTATGAAAAATACTCTAATTAATAATAAGCTGCAAATCAATCATTATTAGTCCAATCCTTTCTTCCTTGAAGATTCCCCTATCCATCCTAGGAGGACTCCTATAAGTTATGATCCGTTTTTGAAGGTGTGAACACTTGATTTGTCTTTTTGGGAAGGGGGGGGGAGGTGGGGACCATAGTGGGCGCCATATTGTGGCTACCTTTAAAAAAAATCCTATTTCAAAGAGTGTGAAGTGTGAACACCTAAATGAGCATTAAAAGAAGCTTGGCTAAAATGGGGACCATACTTGGATCCAGGCCCCACTTAAGAGGCTAGTAGAATGTGGACTATGTACAAATAGAAACCAGCGCAATTGGAGGGGATATAATTGGGCCTGAGAGTATAATAAATAAACACCCCCCAAACCCACCCCCCCCCCCCCCCCCCCCCCCCACCACCAACACACCCCCCCCCCCCCCCCCACCCCACCCCCCCACCCCACCCCGCGCGCCCCGCGCCCTCCCCCCATCACCGCCACGCAGGCTTCGGCGGCATCGGCGGCATCCTGCGGTGGAAGGTGGACTTC
>Ga0116227_10000586_pt1 | contig 72413 bp, 64 predicted proteins | sample S1TSphgellanicum_FD_89693 | JGI IMG/M metagenome (GOLD analysis project Ga0116227, IMG submission 89693) | Host-associated microbial communities from peat moss isolated from Minnesota, USA - S1T2_Fb - Sphagnum magellanicum MG | ecosystem: Host-associated > Plants > Peat moss > Unclassified... | reverse complement strand
TGATGGTAAAAATGGGTGTGGGCAAACCATTCCCATGCTTTATTTTTAGGTTGGAATAGAAGAAAAAAGTAAAAAAAAATAAAAGAATCTCAAAACCCAAACCCCCCCCCCCCCCCTCTCCCTTATCCTAAACCTCTTTTGAAGCACCCAAAGTTCACAAACTCAATGAACTTGGCAAGCTCAACTTAGGTTTGGGTGAACTTGGACTCCCACCAGCAATGGCAATGGAGCTTTGAATTCCACCCATCATTACACCTCCTCTTTAGTGCCACCTCACCCTCTTGTCTCCATGTTGCATTTGTAGATGTAATAGTTATTGCATTGCTTAATGAAGAAGATACAACGATGATGGGGGTTTGGCTCCCCCCTTGGTGTTGTTGATGAAGGATTAGTTAAAAGCTCAAGCTCTTGGTCATGATAGTGGTGGTTGTGGCTTGATGCCACAATTGCCATTAGTGTTGCTATTGTTTGGCATTCGCAATGCCACATCCAAAGAGAGAAAGGGGGATAGGAAAAAATGAAAGAAAAAAAAATGAAAGAAAGAGGGAAGGCCCCTTTGTAATGAAGGCATGGGCTCCTCCTTTTGATGTGGTTTCTTTTTCTTCTTGCAACTTCAGGTTACCTAGGGCCTATTTGAGTTCAACATTCAAAGGAGTTTTTAAACAAAATTTGATGTTGAAAACTCCAATTTCATCAAGTAAACCAAGAAAAGCACCCCCAAACTATAAGTCGTACTTGGTTGCAATAAAAACAAAACAAAAATAAACTTTGTAAAAGCAACAACGAAACAACACAACTCCAGTTGAAAAACACAAATAAGCCTAGTGCTTAACCAAATTGAATCTAAATGCAACACAATCAAACTAGACTTTGTCACTTAGTGATTCAAAAAATCTATTCTCGCAAAACTTGCAAAAATCCAAGCCCAAACACACAATAAAATCCACATAACAATGTGCACAAACAAAACTTGCATAAAAAAATGAAAAACTTGTACCAACAAACTTCGATGTTTCAAAATCTCAAATCACCAAACACACATCACACAAATTTTTTTGAACCCAATTCACACTTGAACTGGTTCTAAACCAAAACACACATAGTTGTAATAATGTAGCTTAGGATTTAACTAAGTAATTAAACTAACACTCTTGAAATAACCTATTATCAACTATATGCGTTGTAATAATGTAGCTTAGGATTTAACTAAGTAACTAAACTAACACTCTTGATAACCTATTATCAACTATATGCCTAAATCACCCACATGTATCATCTACATACCTCAAAATTTGTCCTTCTATCAAATCTTTTTGAAAACTTCACAAAAGTTTGGAATCGTGAACATGATCTTTTTGATTTCTTCAGACATTGTCGTATAACTTAAAAAATCTTTTTGGACACTTCACATTTTAATTAATTGTATATATGGAATTGCCTCACATGTGGTAACCCATTTGCATGTATCTGCTTACCCACTTAGTAGCCACCTATTATCTGACTTAAGTACCTACATATGGATCCCACAAGAGCAGTGGTGGCTTTTGGGAATGTAGAGCTTTAGGGTACCTGGGATTTTTCCCACTGCAAAATAGATTTCAAGGTAAATGCAAGATATCAGGTTTGATCCAAACTCTTCGCCTGTTGGTGGAGATCCTTGGCAGGTTTGACACTTGATCACAATCATAGATGAGAAAGACTGCTGCAATGTTAGAGGTAACTTAGATAAGCAAGAAGGCTAGAGATAATAGTTGGAGGAAGCTCTGGAAAATGAAATGGAAACATGAGGTGAGAAAACCATCCAACAAAGCAATGAAGGCGCATCTGTGGTACATCTGATAACTGAGTTGCTTTGCTTCCTTTCAGTTGGTAGATGTGTTTCTTCAGGTGGCAAGCTCTAATTCAATAGACACCCTCAGTCCTTCAAACAGTTTCTTTTTGTTTATTTGTTTGCTTTCTTCTGTGAATGACACTACTTGTGGGATGTTTTGCCTGCTGCCATGCCTGCTTTATTTTGCAAATCTTAAATTCACACAAAGTAGGTAGCCAGTGTAATGGTTATGACCAGTACATCCCCCTGCGCAAAGCATAGACCCATCTGTTTTCGAGGATAGGAACTTCCAAGTGACCAACTCCTGAAGTACTGATGAAGATCCATGACTGTTAGTGGGCTTCCCCTCAGCAGAGACCCACCAGTGATTTGAGGATAGATACTTATGAGTGACTGACTTGTCAAGTACTGATGAAGATCCACGCCTGTTTGTTTGTACACAAGTGAAAAAAACACAATGACAAAATGTACATGCACTTGACAAAACTAAGAATTGCAGGGAACCTAGCTATTCCAAAAGAATTTTCCTGTGCTAAGAACTCTCTCTGTTCATAGACATGCTAAGTTTGGAATCCTCTTGGTTCACATGGGCATTTCAACAATGCTATGGAATATATACCCATGTGAAGTCAAAAGATCTGTCAAATTGTGTACAGATTTCCAAACCCAAATCCAAATTAGCACATATACACAAAAAGAAAAATATTGACAGAACAATTAACATTTACTTTTAAATGCCATAAACTGGGGGAGGGGGCATCTTGGCTCAACTAGACCATCTCGGAAACAATCCACACTGCCTGTTCTTTGAAGTGTTTGCACTACACAGGCATAATAAACTCTTGATGGAATTTTGGCAACACACTAATGCTACACATTAACATTCCAGACATTTCATAATTGGTAGCCATACCATGATGCCCAGGGTTCAGACCACTTTGACCAGCAGCAGCAGCAGCAGCAGCTCTATTTGCAATGGTCACAAGGTCAGTTGTTGCTGAGCACTTTTTAGCTCCTTGCATTTCTGCAAACAAACAATGGTATCGCAGCATTGTTAAGTGTTTTTCTCACATACAAGTTGACAAAGAACTTTGCTTTGAAGTTTGCCTAAAGCATCCAGATCGGACAAAACTGTTTATTAGGGCCTCAAGAAAGCAATATCTCTCATAAGAATTGAGAAATCTCCATTCTCACAATTAAGAAAAATCAAAGAAAGGTTAACACATCTTTAACAAGCCACAGAGAATTCCAATGAAGGAAAGACAAAACAGAGAACAAACGACCAAGAAACAGAAACCAAAAAGAACAAAAATAAAACAAAACCCTAAAGCAGAATGAACAGTGTCGATCTCACACCTGTTCAGGGACCATCAACAGTAGCATGTATGGTAGTGACTTCTCTATAACAACTTCCCCACTAACTTCATCAGCTCCCTACAGTGGGTGAAGACCAGTGAAAACACTAACCTGTGTCCTGAGTTTCTGCTAAAAATCCAGAAGCAACAGGAAGACTCAGCCATGCTACCAGCTAGCAACAAACAAGAACACAAGGAGATGATAAAAAACACAGAGACACAACAGGATAGACAAAACACAGAGAAAAGGACAGCGGGGAAGAACAAAGACCAAGTGGGCTTACAAGAAGCTCCCAACTTACAAGACTATACAGAATCATTTGGAATACACCAAACGCTGAAATTCCAAACAGGAATTTTTCATTATTGAGCAACCCTCTAGTCCTCTTTAACAGAATCTTTAGAGGTAGCCTTTATTCTTCAGAGGGACAACAAGACTGATCATCTGAGAGACAAAGAACTCTTTACAAAGCTCCAAAAACCTGTAAAATTGACTATTGACAACTCTCATTTGAGCAGAAGTTGAGATATTGGAATGAACATGAGGCATACGAATGAAAAGGCAAGGCTTGTTACAATTCAAAGATCACAGTGCTGGCACTTACAGAGAGGTGCCTGCAACAAAGAATTCAGATGCATTATCACAAACTCTGCTCTTGACCTTAAAATGGGCCCCAAACACAAGACATGGACAAGGAAAAACAGAAAAGCTAAAACAGATAACAAAAAATAACAAGAGAAGAAAAAAAACTCTCCTGATCACTTAAGACTTGTAAAGCCTTAGAATGACTCTTCAAGGAGCTGAAGTCTTACTACTTTGAACCCACAAGAGAACCCTTAGGTGAGCAAAGCATGTCTTAAAGAATAAGGAAAGGACTTTTAACAAGGACAAACAGAACACAAATAAAACACAGAAGCAAAAGGGAGACAGAACTCTCCTAAAAACTTAAGTCTTGTAGGACTTCAGAATGACCCTCTGAGGAGCTAGAGCCTTACTACTTTCAACCTGCAAGAGAACCTTTCAGGTAAACAAAGCATGTCTTTAAGAAGAGAGCTTGACAGAGAAACAAAAAAGAAAACAGGAGGAGAAAAACCAGACACAAAGAGAAAACCTTTTCTGGAAGGAACCATGACTTCAGAAAAAGATAAACCCTGCTTTAGAAAACAGACAATCCTTATCACCCAATACAACTAGCTGGAGGGGCCTTATGAACCCAAAAGATAAACCTTGAAGTGCCCACCTGGTCACTACTTGGATGCAGAACATCTGATAAAGTGAGTAGAAAAAATACCTCTCATAAGGATCAAGAAATCTCCATCCTCACAATTAAGAAAAATCAAAGCAAGTGCAAAGACCAAGCAGTGCATCTTTGGTGACCTTCCACAAGCACCACGTATGGGTATGGACCAGCTATATACCATAACATCCCCACCTGACTTTAGCTGCTGCCCACAGTATGTGGAGGTCAATGTCATATATCAGAAACATACTAAGTTTTTCAGAAGAGGAGCACTAGTTGAAGAAAAATAATGCTCATGAGAATCAAGAAATCTTCATCCATAATTAAGAAAGCCAGTATTAACAAGGAATTAAACTCATTCTTCAAAGCCAAAGAAAGACTTCCAGATACGGACTGAACAAAAGGGAAGCAGAAAAACATAGAAGGCTATAACTAAAATGAAGAACACTAAAACTACTCATTTGAACAAAAGTAAGTCTCTCAGTTGTTCAGGGACCAACAATGATAACGTGCATGATAGCAACTTATCTATCACAACTTATTCACACTGACTTCATCAGCTCCATACAGTACACAATAGGCCAGTGTAACCACTGGACTACATACTGTGCTTCTGTCACAAGTCCTGAAGCAATGGGAAGACTCAGCTGTGATGATATCAGCTTGTGCCTAACATCCTAGAAGGGGAAAACATAGAGGAAAACAGAGGGAAAAAACAGAAAACCAAAGGGTACATGTAATAGGAAGAAAGAAACAGAAAAAACAGACAGTTGAGGTAAAAAGTTGAAGCAAAACATGCATTCTAGGAATTGAAACCTGCAGGTATTTGATCATCTAACCAGCACTAGTGCTCTTCACCCACAAGGTTTTGCAAAGAGCACATACAACGCTAAGACACAAGAAACAACTAGCAAAAAGAATACAATATGTAAATTGGAGCTCAACTCCAAGAACCTTACCACATGTATCTACTCATAATATTCCCAAGCTTGCAGAGAAACCTCCACCCCCCTAAAGACAAACTCCTTTGAAGATACCCATTGTGCATCTACTCAGAATTAGCAAGCCACAAACTCATCAGGGCCAGGCCCAATCTGTGGCCACTTGCTGCAAAGAGTAATTTGGAGAACAAAGATAAAAATAGGTGGTGGATTACTCACCTTCCAAGAGCAGGAATAGATGAACTATTTACAGGCGCCTTTGTCGTGCTTGATCGTCTGGCTCTTCGTTCCTGCTCCTTTTCAGCCCTTAAAATTACAACCTCCTTCTCCACAGCTGTGACTTCCCTCCGCATTTTCTTTGCCTCAACCTCCATGGCTTTTGTAAGTGTATCCACTTTCTTTGAGAGCATCTGCAAATGAAGTAACAAGCATCCCAGGAAATTTTGGAGTTAGTGCTGTCACAATTCATTCAGCAAACAAAAGTTTTCAGTGATCAAAGGAAGGGTGTCAGTGTTCCTAGTATACTTTGCTTTAGCTGTCTTTTGTCTATGTCACATAACTCACATGTCACAGAATTACATACCTCAAGGGCATCATCTTTGTCCTTCAGGCTTTGATCCTTCTCATGGCTTGATTTCCTCAAGGCAACTACCTCCTTCTGTAGCATATCATACAGCAAGCCAGACACAGTATCATCTGCACCATCTGAAGCCCCAACCTCTGCTTTCTCACATGGTAGATCAGCTCCCTCCTGGTTCTTGGTTGCTTCAACAGCATTCATCCTGCCAGTGCGGAGCTCCTCAAATCCATTACTAAAAGTTCTCGGCCTGTTTGAGGTACTAGCATTTAGTGGTCTACCACCATCAAAGGACTTTGATGTCATCCTGCCATTTCTCAAAAGAGTTGTGCTAGCCACCGATGCCCTTTGCTGAGATGTGGTAGTAGACCGTTGGCGTCTGGAACCATTTGTCAATAACCTTGAGGCTTCCTCTGATCCAGTTGACAGGCGCCTTGTTGGACCATTGCTTGCACTTCTGACTGCCTCCTCTACGCTACCACCAGCCTGGCGGTGTGACGTGGAAAGCCTTAATCCTTCCTCAAGCACCTTCAGCCGGAATTGGGACTTTTCCTGAATATAACAGCAAAGCTGTAACATCAGCTTAACATCTCCAGCATGAAACACATCAACATGATGCCAGCACAAATTCTACTGGAACATATGCAGCACCCAAATGCCATCAATTTTCTGTAGTCTGCACATTGATAACCAACCTTCAATTGAGACTCAGATTTTGCAGTCCGCTCTGCTATAGCCAACTTGTCCCGGAGTTGCTGCATCTCACCCTGCAGTACAATTCAATTGTGAAACAGATCTTCAAAATTCTGTGTTCCAACTGGGCAAGTATGATGCATTCATAGTCTGTACTCCTGGGACAGTATGAAGGAAATTTGCAACTTGACAACAAGATTCACACAGGGCATAGCTTACCTGAAGAAATCTTCGTTCATCAAGCCACTGCTTCACAGGCATCACTTTGTCATTAGCATCCTTCCACTCATTTGCCACAACAACTGCTACCCTGTTAGCAGATATTTTTGCTCTTGCAAGTTCACGCTCAAGTGTCTTCTTTCCTTCCTGCAGACGTCATTTCAAATCAGATGAGCCAACAAGGGGTGAATTCCTCAGACTTGGGACATGTTGTGACACTGGCAATTGGCCAACAGGATCCTCCCCATGTTAACAAAAGTCCAGAATTACCTCAGTTTACTTCACAAACAAAAAGCCACCAGCACTGTCATCTTTGCAATTTCAATTTTTGCTTACCAGCAACTCTTCCACTTGCCGTTGATAATCCCTTGCAGCATTGACAGCAGCCCCTCCAGCCAGTACTGCTTCTTCTAATTCAGCAACTGTTGTACTCAACTTCTCAACTTCAGCAACTTTTTGACGATGCATTTTGTCCAGTATTTTATTCTCTTCCTGCCCATGACAAACATTTGATCAAAATCTCCACTTCTCATACGGCTGCAACAGCAACAATGTTGTAAACAAAGAACAGACTCTGGCCATGAAAGCACAGTCGTCATCTCACCTGGCAGATCTCTATTTGTTTCATTAACTCTTGATTACGATTCTGCAAGTCATCCACCATGGAAGCCTTTGCCTCAGCTGTCTGTACTGTCCTCTCTGCCAGCAAAAGAGCAGCCTCTTTGGATTTGGTCAGACGATCCAGGGCCCTATTATCATCCTGCAACCTTGCTATCTGCCATGACAGCAAATATCAGAAACCGGAAAAAAGTGAAATCTAGTTTCAAGAATACTTAAACCATTCCATCAACTGCATCACAAATCCTCAAAGCCTTCATGTGGGACATTCATAATGAAAGTAAATCTTCAGCCATGGAATGAAGCCAGGCACTGTACTTCTTTGTATGATAGCCTCAGCTCAGCCTCAAGTGGTGCAAGGATGGCTTCAATTGGTGGAAGATCCTCATCCTTCTGGGCAGCATGGACCCTTCGCAGAGTTGCCTCTGCAGCAAACTGTGCAGCAAGAGCTGTTTTCTTCTCGTCATTGATCTTCTTCACCTCAAGATTCTGCACACAGTTTTCAGCCGTGTGATTTCAGGGCACCACCAAAGCTCTCACTTTCAATTGCTCACAGTTCACCCAGAACACAGGAAACTGCAGAGGAAAACATGCTAACATTTTTCATCAAAGGGGCATTTTGTCATTGTACCTTGTTCTCTAATGCAATCTCAGCTGCTTTAAGCTTCTCGTCAACTTTTTCAAGCTCTTCAGATAGCTGGATATTCCAAATGCAAACACCCAAAGTGTTAAACTTTGTACTCATTAAATGAGCCCTGTGCAATCACCTACTTGTTGGCAAAGAGACATTACAGGTACCAAGGATCAGCTTTTCAGCAATAGCCATGACAGTATTATTCATTGTAATTTCTCATCTCAGTGAAACTCCCAGAAACCAGAAAATGGTGTGGGGGGGCAAGAGTTGTTCCCTCTGACCAATTTGAGGGAGCTGAACTTGCCATGTAATTGAGAAAGAGTGTTGAGAAGGGGATTCACCTCTTCGTAAGCTTTTTCTGTCAAGCGCTCAGTATGCTTCAAAGCTTTGATGTCAGCATGGGCCTCAGCTAGTTCTCGATCCTTATCTAAAATTCCAAAAACATTGTGCACTGTGTCAAATATGGCTCATTCTTACACACAGACAAAGAAATTTCCAGACCCAAAAACACAGGTTGAAAAAATATTAAAACAAAATTATTCTTATAAAAGAACAAACATACCCATATCCTTCAAAGCTGAAGTGGCAATCAACCTCCTAGATCTGGAGCTCCAAGTGTAGAGTCCAATATCAAGAGCAGTAACGTTTTGTTTCACAGTCTATATTGCAATGCACATTTTGTGAAAATGGAAATTGAAGGTTCTGTATGTGTGTGTCTGTGGGTGGGTCAGCCTTTTTACTTACCACGGAGTACGTTCTCAAGGCGGTTGAGCTCCACCTTGACTGGATCCGAACCATGTAGTAAGTTTAGAATATCGTCGTTTTCAGGAAAGGAGGAACGCCCCATGCTGCTCCTGCGCTTAGGTTTCAAGTCTGCTGCAGCAGCAGCCTTAGAAGAGAAACTCCCGGAGAACGACACGCCTCCATGGTAATCCAGAGACAACCGTCTGCTGCTGCCGTTGTTGTAGTAGATTCCATCCGTTGTTGTTGCGCCATTGTTATGTTCTACACTACCGCCCAGTGATTCTGCCATACCTACAACTGCAATCTTTCTACAGAACACTCTTCTAAGTATTCCTCGAAACTCCTACTACTACTAGAGAATTTGTCGTCGTCGTCGTCAAAGAAGAACGAGCTGCTAAAGCAGCATCTCGCTTGCGTTCCAATGCTGAAGTCCACATTGCCACAAAACATACAAGACATGCTGGAAAAAAATGCAGGCGCAATGGCACGCCGTCATACCTGTCAACTGCTGCGCTTGCAAGATTGCATGGCCCCACACAATCTTCTGATGAGGTTTCCTCCTCCTCCTCCCCCTTCGCCTTCCGTCTTCACTCTCTTGCGACGCAACGACGAGAGACAAAGGGTTGGCGCACGGTGGGTCTCTTCCTCCCTCCTCTCTCGCCAAAGCAACCCTAAAAATCAGCGCCGGGACAACAGACGTCGGGACGGGCCGGGCCGGGTCGGGCCCCGTTTCAAAAGTTACCCGCGAGTAGTTAACCCTGTATTAAAGGGGGTGAAACAGATCTAACATAACAATAATGTGACCGTTTCCCACTACGTGTTGGGCGGGTATTAGGAACCCCCGAACCGACCGGTGTGAGGCGGGTACTAGAACCCGGAACAGACCGTGTTGCACTGCCGGGTAGTAGTCTTGAGTTTTTTTCCAAACCACACAGGTTATCAATATCCAGCTTATAAAAAAATCAGAACCGACTGGTAGGTTATTAATCCCTGACTTGATAACCAGGTCGAAACTCAATAACCAGCCAACACCGGAACAGGCTGCTGTAAGCGGGTATTAAAAACAAGAACAGATAACAGACTACTGTTGGGTAGTAGGTATTTGATTTTTAAAAAATAACTGCTCGTTCCGGTTATTTTCAACCCCTCAAAGAACCGCTGGTCTCAGGGGAGAACCGTCTTTTCCGGTTATTTCAAACCCCCTAAAGAAACCACTGGGTTTTCGGAAAGAACTGGCCATCTTCTGGGCGGTTATTTGACCCTTTAAATTTTTTATGGAGAACTGTGGTTATATATCCGAACAGGGTATCTTATTTTTTAAAGAACCGTGGTGTTATTTTATTTTAGTAAATTAATTTACCCTCTAGGTATCCCTTTCAGTGCATTTTTTCCCCAATTTTCTGATGTAGCCGAGGTGGCGATCATCAATAAGCCAATTTAGCCAGATTTTGGCTATTAACAAAATATGGGAAAAAGATAACATCCTTACATATTTTTGGCTACCTACTTGAACCAGGTATAGAAATCTGGCAATTTTTTTCGGAAAATTTTCTGGATTTTGGCAACTTTTTTTTTTCTTCAAAAGGTCATTGAATTTGGGACAATTTTCCATTCATTTAAAAAATTCCCCACCTCCTTTGGAAAAATAAAATAATATTGCCTTCATTTTCCCAAATAAAGCTTCCCCTTGCTTTGTTATTGCATATTTGACTGAATTTTTTGGGAGAAAAAAAACTTTGGAGTTAAAAAAGTTGATGAATCCTTGTCTACTTTGTAGATTCTTGTAGTGAAATGAATGGATGGATGGATGGATGAATTAATGAATGAATAATTACAGTTTTTTAAGAAGAAAACTTTCGAATAAAAGTTAATGAATCCTTGTTGACTTTTTAGATTCTTGTGATCAAATGGATGGATGAATAGATGGATGCATGGATGAATTAATGAATGAATAATTACAGTTTCTGAGAAGAAAAAACTTTGAAATAAAAAGTTAATGAATCCTTGTTGATGGTTTAGACTCTCTGGTGATGAAATGGATGGAGGAATAGATGGATGGGTGGATGAATTAGTGAATGAATAATTACAGTTTTTAGGAAGAAAACTTTGGAATAAAAGCTAATGAATCCTTGTTGACTTTTTAGATTCGTGTGATGAAATGGATGGATGGATGGATGGATGAATTATTGAATCAATAATTACAGTTTTGGGGAAGAAAACTTTGGAATAAAAGTTAATGAATCCTTGTTGATGATTTAGATTCGTGTGATGAATTAATTGGATGGATGGATGGATGGATGGATTATTGAATCAATAATTACAGTTTTTGGGAAGAAAACTTTGGAATGAAAGTTAATGAATCCTTGTTGACCTTTGAGATTCTTGTGATGAAAAGAAGGATGAATGGATGAATAAATGCATGCATGCATGCATGCATGCAATTGCATGATCAACAAAAGAGGCAGACTGAGTTCCCGACAGACTTTTTCACTCTGGAGTGGCCACAAGACAGGGACTGAGTGAAAAACCCAAAAAAAAAGGTGGTGCACAGAAGGTGGAAAGATTAATACCAAGCAAAAGGGGAATTTTGATAGAAAGAAGGCAACTCTCTCTCGCTCTCTCTCTCTTCATGGTCAAGAAAAGCTGGAGAGAGTTATGCAGAGTATTATTGCCCCCAGTTAAATTATGTGGTTGAATTTCTTGTAAGGTGGAAAAGAAAGAGACTCTTCATGCACGGATGGACAAAAGTGTGAGAGTTTTGCGGAGTATTATTATTATAAATTATTTTGTAGGTGTTGTTGTTGCATGATAAAAGTGAGAAGGATCTTAAATTGTTTTCCCTCTCATTCCTTCTTTTTTATTGGAGATGAAATTGCATGCATATGTATGAATATATATATGTACATTACATTCACTTGTGTCCAAAGAGTGGGTCCATCCCCATCTTTCTTTTAAACATGAGGAGGTGAAATAAGTTGGGTTTATTCTATTTATTTATTCCCTCTAGATTGTACACAGTTCGGTCTTAAAGGGTGGGACAAATTTGCACCGAAAAATATGCATGTGTTCAACACAACTACCTAACCTAACAATGGGATGGAACAAAAATATATTGTGGCATGCAATTGGAATACATATATGATGCCTGAAATAATTTTGGAAACACTAAAAAAAATATACATGAGTAAAAAAAGCCCACTCACTAAGGCTAAGGAAAAACAAAGAGCTCAAACCTTTGGACAACAAACAAAAACAGCATAAAACAAAACAAAAAGTTGTGATGAGAGTGTTTCATTGTTTTTGGGAGGATGGGTTGTTCGAGTAACTAAACTTCTTGGACCCACACCAAAAACGGAAGGAGAAACAAAATGGAAACCATCTCTGGTGCCGTAGCCTAGGGTCAGTTTCCACATTGACAAAACTAATACTTCTTTTTTTTTTTCTTCAAAAAATTAATTCATTTTAAAAATTTAAAATTATTGAATTTTCCATTATCTATTATGATATTGTCACATGATTAGTGAAATTATTCAGAGAGTGTAGCCTATGATAATTATGATGATTTTTTCAATATGTCAACTTCATATTTTCACAAATTTTTATTTTGCTATTTTGAGGATTATTTAATGACGAAACTAACCTACGGGTAAGGTAGTGGGGTTTAGGGTTGGAACATGTTTTTTAGGTAGTATTTGGGATTTTATGAATTGGGAATCGAACTATGAGTGAACCTGGAGACTGGAGACCTGATTGGACTCTTGAGGCTATTTTTCTTTTCTGTTGAATTCATTTTATATTTTACATAAACCCTAATCATGTACCACAGTTCCATCATTTCTCATGATTTTGTTTGGACTTATTGACAAGGTGGAATAACCATTACACAACAAGTAGCTCATCTTTCCACCAAGGAAGGACACCACCATATTTGGTTTCATTTGAAGCAAATAGTTACATTGCAAATCAAAGTGGAATGGAAATCCCCATTTTCTTCTTTAGTTAAGTTTGTTTTGCCCCACCCCATACTTTAGTTTTGAGTTGTACCAAATGTCTCCCACTTTACTTTCATTTTGGATTCATCATGCTGCCATTCTGTACCCCCAACCCCAAAAAAAATCTACATTTGGGATATGATTTGTAGCAAATGTCGTCATGTAATCAAACACACACACAAACACACACACACACTCTCTCTCTCTCTCTCTCTCTCCACTTCACATTTGGATCCTAACATGCAAAAGCAAAACCACAGTTGAAACACCAAATGCTAAAGTACACACTTCGACAGCCACATACCCCACTCCACTTTACTGCCAATATGCATCCAAACATGCAAAAGCAAACTACACTTGACACATTGAATGGCAAAAGTGTACACGTTGCAGTGCACATGCCTCCCCGCTCCACTTTAGTGCCCCTTGGGTGTAAGCTAAAGCCCCAACTTAGTTCTCAAAAGAAAGGGCCTAAGATGCTGCAGTTGACAAGTCCAGGCTCACATTTTGGAAATGTCCCTGACCTGCAAGCCCTATTGTAAAGCACAAGGCAAACATTATCATGAACCTCAACATAAGGTATGTAGATCACAAGGCATAAGAGTAAAGGAGGAGGGGTGGGGGGTGTTCTTACACCTACTCCTTAAGAGTGCAAGGAATCTTATACCTACATATCAATGTAAGACTGCTACAAGTAAGGCATAAGATCCCTCCATCTTTACTAGGAAGGATATTCAGGACTTGCCCTCCAAGTACACTAGGAAATTTTCTACCCAAGATCCAAACTTGCACTATTTGTGGAGTGCAAATATAGTAACAATTTACCAATCACAACCCTAATTTTATTTCTTTCTATTTGGAGAAACACCACAGAGCACTATGGGATTTGGTGAAACTTTTAATACCTAACACCTTGAATTGATTTCCTTGGATTGTTGTTTTCAAGTCACAAGCCAATCATCCAGTTTGAAAGCATGTGCAACAAGCATGGGACTCTTTTTTTATCTTATGTAACTCAAGACTTTTGTATAATTTGTAATCTAGAGAAAAGAAAGACACTGCCGCACATAGAGAAGAAACTGCATTCCATGTATCAACTTTCTATTGTGAATGGACCATACACCACCAGCAGTTGCCACTACTTGTTTTAAAAGCTGCATGCCATGGAGGTACAACCCATGTCTTCATTGGCTAACTGACTTTCTTTCCCCATACGTTTACATGATTGTACACTTTTTGCCATTACTTTGCAAACAAAAGACTAGCAACTAAGATGCTTAAAATTGGGCCCCCACATCCAAGTCACTAGAGCGCCAAGAGAAACACCACCTTAGAATACGAGGAGAGAAAACAATAGAGAGAGGATAGAAGGACAGGAGTGTAGCTTGAAGAGAACCCAAAACAAAAGGAAGTATGAATGATCAGAAACTGCAAATCTGAAATTGTTTGCTCTTTGGTCATCACCACCAATACAAAATATGATTCATGAAACATTCCCCATGTAAATGTCTCTAAACCATCCAGATGCCAATGTGTAGAATCTGAGTCCAAATATCACCAAGGCAGCAGATCACCTAAGCTGCAAAGAGAAAAATGATGAACTGTGATGAAGTCTAATTTTAAAAAATTGTTATAAAGTGGGGCATCTTGCTCAAGTATATGATTTGTCACTGCACATTAAGCCTATTCTCAAGCTCTACCACAGCACAGGCATAACCTTCTAACAGAACTAATAACATTACAAACTGCTACAGATGCAAGATATCCCTCATGTCACTAGCCTTGCCTGGGTGAAGACCACTTTCCAGCCAGTAGCAGCTTCCCTTTTTGCAGATGTCAAAGTCAGCTTGATGCTTAGTGTACCTTAACTCCTCCCAATTCTGCAACAAGCATATCACAGCTCTGTCAAATGTTTTTTGCATAAGGAGCTGGCTTACATGTACCTCATGGAACCAAGGGGGGAAATGTAAAAAAAATACTACAATAATGAAGTTCTAAGAAGGGACACAAAAAGCAGTCTATATAGGTTGACAATAGAAGTCCATCAGTATGAGATGCTTGTGGGTTCAAGATTCACAGGTGTGTGTAACTCACTTTTCACACTAGATCATCCAGCCAATCAGTTGCTAGCATAGATTCATTTGTTGCCTGAGAGACAGCTCCCAGATGGCAAGCTTAGTTCGACATCCTTTTAAGAGATGGACAAGAAAACACTTGGCAGCAAATCACCCCGTTCACTAGCTGCAGCAAAAAAAATACACTCTACACATTGAAATCTGCTTGGAAAATTACTTTAAATGGCCCTTTCATGTACAGTTTTAATATTTTGAACCCTACAGACTGGCCACAAGAACTGGCATTTGTGGAAACTTTCTGTAAACATCCATCACCGCACCAGTATTTGGGTGACCTTAGGCTGAGCAATCTCTTACGTGAGCACAAGGAAGCAATGTGATCAGCAGATAACATGTAGAACCATGGAAAACATTGCCACATGCAGAAAGGAGCTCCATCTCCAAGCATCTTACTACAGGCAAAACCCCACATGTGGCTCCTGATTGTAGACTCCAAACTAACACTAAGACCCAGTTGTGAGCACAAATTGTACATACAGCACAGAGGCAGCAGAATCCTGACCTTCCCAGAACATGATTAGAGGAACCATTTACAGCAGGTGCCTTTGTCAAGCCAGATCGTCTGGCCCTACGTTCCTGCTCCTTTTCTGCTCGTAAAACAGTGATCTCCTTCTCCAGAGCTGTGACTTCTCTACGCATCTTCTTTGCCTCGACCTCCATTGCTTTGGTCAATGTATCAACCTTCTTTGACAACATCTGAAAGTGAGACCAACAAGTAATGTTCAACAAACTGTTCCATGAGTTTGTTCATCAGCAAGATGTTTTCAGTGCTGAAAAAAGATAACACCTCAATCTTAAACCAACTTACTCTGTAGCCTGACTTGAGTGCCTGAAACATGATAATACCACAAAATCACTGACCTCAAGAGCATCATCTTTGTCCTTCAGGCTTTGATCCTTCTCATGGCTGGATTTCCTCAAGGCAACAACCTCCTTCTGTAGCATGTCATACATAAAACCTGAAACAGTATCGGCTGCAGAGTTAAACACTTCAACCCCTGCTTTCTCACGTGGTAGATCACCTCCCTCCAGATTATTTGTTGCTTCAACAGCATTTGTCCTGCCAGTGTGGAGCTCCTCAAACCCATTGCTGAAAGCTCTCAGCCTGTTTGAGGTGCCAGAATCTAGTGGTCTGCCACCATCAAAGGACTTTGATGTCATCCGGCCATTTCTCAAAAGAGTTGTTGTAGCCACTGATGCCTTTAGCTGAGATCCTGCAGATCGTTGACGTCTGGAACCATTTGCCAATACCCGTGAACCTTCCTCTGATCCAGTTGATGGGCGCCTTGTTCGGCCATTGCTTGCACTTCTCACTGCCTCCTCTGAACCAACTCCAGCTTGCTGGCGTAGGGTAACAGGCTTCAAGCCTTCCTCAAACACCTTCAGCCGGAATAGGTATTTCTCCTACACATCACAGCAAATAATTAACTTAAAAATTCTAGCAACAAATGCATGAACCGATGAATGTGACTGCATTAGAAGCTCTACAACATATATGGCATCCAAATGCATCCAACACTCTGTTGCCTGCGGATTGATAACCAACCTTCAGTTGAGACTCAGTTTTGGCAGTCCTCTCTGCTATAGCCAACTTGTCCCGGAGTTGCTGCATCTCACCCTGCATTACAATTCAAACTTTGTGAAACATACCCCACTAACAACAACCACACCATCAGTGAATTCACTTGGTCAAATATTATATATTAATAGCATACACTCCAAAGGCATTGGAAAGAAATTGCCATTACAGCTCAATAACTAAACTCACTACAAGTCTTTCATACCTGTAGAAATCTCCGCTCATCAAGCCACTGCTTCACAGGCATCACTTTGTCATTGGCATCCTTCCACTCATTTGCCACAACAACTGCTACCCGATTAGCAGATATCTTTGCTCGTGCAAGCTCACGCTCTAGTGTCTTCTTTCCTTCCTGCAAATGGGATGAAGAATCAGATGATATACAACACATCTTAGCTATTTCAATCATTTCCATTCACTCCAGTATATTTCCTTGACCTGGGGAAATTGTGTTTGTTAAAAACTGGTTATCATATCTATGAGATTGAGAGTACAATAATGTCAGTTCTGGTCAAACCACTACAAACACTACAAGAATTGGTACAGTTACAACCTTGTACCACTATCAAAGTATCAGATCACTGCCCTTATCATGAATAGCAGTGACTAGCTGCTATTATTCCCCATGGATTTCATCAGCTCCTGATAGTGGGTGTAGGTGAGTATACAATGGTCTGCTCAAAATTTCAGCCAAGAAATCTGAGAAAAATCTTTTACATTTCCAAAAGCAGCAGGAAGAGTCAGTCAGGAAGTTGGCTTGCACCCAACAGATGAAGCTAATAAAAAAAGTCAGAAGTATCCTCATTCAATCTGCAACAAGATTCATTTCTATTTGGCCTCTCTATGTGTAAGGAAGGTGGTTCAGGCCTTATGCAGGGTGGTGAGGACCTCTTGCACCCTGTACAACACTTCAAGCACACGACTGATGCTACTTGGATCCAGTTACCAGTTGACAAAAATATTCTTTGCTGCAGACAGGAATCCAGAGTTGCCTCAGCTAACAGCACAAACAGCAAATCACCAGAACTTCTAGTTGTCACATTTCCAGCTCCAAAATGCTCACCAGCAACTCTTCAAACTGCCGTTGATAGTCCCTGGCAGCATTCACAGCAGTCCCTCCAGCTAGAACAGCTTCTTCCAATTCAGCCACTGTAGTACTCAACTTCTCAACTTCAGAAACTTTTTGTCGATGCATCTTGTCCAGTATTCTGTTCTCTTCCTGCCACAAAAAACAATTTCCTAAATTTCATAATATTTTTCCTGATATGATTGAAACAACCATAAACATGATAAACTTGCAAGAGATAGAGCCACAGCCATCACAGCATAGTCCCATTATCAAGAAGTAGAGGCAAAACCTGGCAGATCTCAATTTGTTTCATCAACTCTTGATTACGATTCTGCAAGTCATCCACCATGGAAGCCTTTGCCTCAGCTGTCTGCACTGTCTTCTCTGCCACCAGAAGGGCAGCCTCTTTGGACTTGGTCAGACGATCCAGGGCCCTATTGTCATCCTGCAGCTTTGCTATCTGCCATGAGAGTACATATCAGAGACCAGAAATGCAACATGCCATGTGCAACGTAATCCACACTCATGCAGCAATTCCATCAACTGCATCATGATTATTGAAAGCTTCATATGAAACCAATTTATAACCACAGCACGTTTTCAGGCATGTACACAGAAGTGAAGCAAGGTGTTTTACTTCTTTGTAAGCTAGCCTCAGCTCAGCCTCAAGAGGTGCAAGGATGGCTTCAATCGGTGGAAGATCCTCATCCTTCTGGGCAGCATGCACCCTTCGCAGAGTTGCCTCAGCAGCATACTGTGCAGCAAGAGCTGTCTTCTTCTCATCATTTATCTTCTTCACTTCAAGATTCTGCACAAGATTGCAGGACACCATAGGTCAGCAACCATCCCCTTCAAACTGCACACAAAATCACCAAGAATCCAGTGGATACTGACTGCAGAAAAGTTTCTAGCAAAAAATCAACATGACAGGATTGATAGTTGTTGCACCTTGTTCTCTAATGCAATCTCAGTTGCCTTTAGCTTCTCCACAACTTTTCGGCGTTCTTCAGATACCTGCAGAAACCAAAATGTACCACACAATATCAAGTTAGTCCATCTTCCAAAATACCCCTCAGGACAGTGCTTACTAAGTCATGAGAAACAGACTGGTAAGCAACTGTATCAACTTCTTACAAATGGACATACCCATGGTGTCATCCACGCCCATTGCAGTCAAAACTCTTGCAACCAGAAAAATGGGCAAAGAAGGTTCCCCCAGACCTACTACATGAGAGCGAGAGCTTGACATCATGTCCACAAAAACAGGTGTGTTGAGAAGGCAATATCACACCTCTTCAAACGCTTTTTCTGTTGAACGCTCAGTGAGCTTCAGCGCTTTTATCTCAGCTTGGGCTTCAGAGAGCTCTCGGTCCTTATCTAAAGAATCCAGAACGGTTGAGCACAGTGTCAGAAAATCCTCTTTCACACCCACACAAACACAAAAGCACTGTCTTCCGAACAAAATGCCCACTTCCACAGAGATGATGCCAACCCTGATGACTACATCGCATATACCCTTTAAGAGTAACAGTAAGCCTTCCAGATCTGGACACACATCCAGATATGGAGACCATGTCAAGAGCTATGGTGCAATGCGCATTGTGGAAATCACAGGCCATTTTTTTCAATTCGCCCTTGTTTGAAGGAATGCCTTGAAGTCTGCTGCATAGGAAAACAGCTTTGAGGGCGTTCACGAGGGTGGCACTTCCACAGGCATTGTTGATTACCTATGCAGCTCTGTGTATCTCTGTATGTTGGGAGGGCTTACCCCGAACTTCGTTCTCCAGGCGGTTGAGCTCCACCTTGACTGGATCCGAACCATGTAGCAAGTGTATGATATCCTCGGCATCCAGACCAGGACGCGAAATGCTCCTGCGCTGCTTAGGTTTGGCATCTGCCGACTTGTTGGAGAAGCTGCTCGCCGGAAGCAGCAGCGGCCCGCCTCCATTATCTAAATAGAAGTGCTTGCCATTACTGTAGATTCCATTCATTCCTGCAGCATTGTCATCTGCTAAACCAGCAGCGAGTGACTCTGCCATGCCTGCTGATGCACCCTCTCCTCCAAAAGACTTTGCAATAGACATATATAGATATATATCTATCACACCAACACCAGCACCAGACAAAACCACAAGAATAGGTAACTAACGCGTTTGCACTTCTTCTTTGTTCCTTAGGAGCTGCACAACGTGGTCGTCATTGTCGCATTGACAGTTACAAATTGCACGCATTCCATCCGCAAACATGAAGAACACAGCAGCAAACGCAAAAAGCGCAAAGACTCGCCGTTCTTATGTCTCGCCATCTCCGCGTCCCGAAATAACTGGACAACTGAAAAGCCAACTCTTCTTCTTCTTCTTCTCTCTCTCTCTCTCGTTCCTCAACTAGCTAGTTTTAAATCAGAGCACACTTGCCAGCATCAAGAAGCCGTCATTCATATTCCTCACACAAAAAAGACTCTATCAAGAAGAAAACCTTCAAACAAAGGAACAGAAAACCGCGCTACCAGACGCGTTGCTGCTACCACAAAAAAACTCAGAAGCGTAATGAACTAAAAAAATAACACTGTCCATCCGTAATCATCGAAACCGGATCTCCTCCATTTCCCGCCTGTCCCCGCCCCGCTCTCTTTACACAAAAAAGGATGTCACAAAAACGCACCAATACCATCAAATCCAAACTGTCTTTTCTCAGACCGCGTCAAACAAATATATCACCATAACACTCTAATAATAAGTCGACCAGCAAATCTTGCTTTATATCTTTCTTTCAGATCGGGTCTCCAGCCTATGCGCTCCCTCCCTCCCTCCCTCCCTCCCTCTGCAAACAACCGAGATCTATCGACACAACAACGAAAAAATTGGTCCCGCTCTCACAACACACAATCTCTCTTTCTCGCTCTCGACAATCTTTTCTCTCTCGCGCGCGCTCTCCTCTCTCTCTCTCTCTCTGTGCATTTGGCGAAACGGCAAATTTGTGTTTTCCCTTTCCTTCAGTCTGCATGACGGGCGGGGGTTTGCATTATTTCCGAAGAGGTTTGTAGAGGGGTAAGTAGGTTTGAAAAGGCATTGCAGGAAGGTTGGTAGGTATGTCAGTTGACCACAGCTTTCTTTTTTTTATTTAACTGGCGAAATTTAGTTTTTTGAAAATGAAGCGATTTTGAAGGGTTTCAACTGCCAGAAGTTAGGGGGGGGAAAAAAAGAAGGTAATAATCACCAGATTTCTATTTTTGGCTTTAAGTGTATAGCCATAAAACATAGAAGATTTATTAATGATCTGTACTCAATATCTGGTTTGTAGCCAGATTCGGCTAAATCTTCCTATGGATGATTGCCATTTTTTGTACTTCTTCCTTACAGAGGTTCACCACTTAGGCTACATTAAAAAAATTCTTAAAAATAACACTAGGTAGGTATAAACAATGAACGGTTTATACCTACCTAGTGTTGTTTTAGGAATTTTTTTAATGTACACTTTAGGGTAAAGGACCTATTTTGGGGGTTCACCAGTGTAAGGTCCCCTTATGTGAGTTATCTATCTATTACCATAGTACCTTGGCAACTTCAGCACTTTTCATTTTTTAAATGCTGAAATTTTTTCAATTTTTATTTTTCTCAAAAAAAAATAAAATTCTGAAGGTAAATGATTTTTTCTGGGATATTTGGGAACATCATTTTTGAAATGAAATCTTCAAAATTAATTAATTATTTGACAATAATGTGTTGAAGCCACCCATATTGTACTAGGACCATAATAAAGAAGGTTGTTTCTTTGTTTGTTTGTCATGTTGAGGTCTGCCAAATGATGGCACTCTCAATGCATTCTTGGTATTGTGGGAAAGCCCTCAATTTCACTAAGGGTGCACCAAGGTGGTTTCATAATTGCTTAGACGCATGGTGATGCAAGAGTTATTGAATATTAAACAATTTTTTCAAAGAAAATTGAGCAAAATCAAAAATTTAAACTTAAAAAAAAATTGGGGTGTGTTTCATGGTATCTTGATGGAAAGTTGTCTCAACAATGAGTAGGATTTTATGGAAATGATTTCATAAATTTTAGACCTAAGAAGTGAGAGATATTGAATTTTTGAATAAAGAATTTTGGCTATTGAAAATTCAACTAAATTACAAAAAATTGGTTAACAAGTTCACACTTGGGCCAAGAGCAAAAGGCCACACTATCTAGATTAACTTTACAACTGTCATAAACTTTTAAGAAATGAAAATAAATTGGCCATGCAAACCCATCATCTTATTATTACCTTTTTACAAAGAATTCCAACAATTTATGAAGTTTTCAATTGAATGTGATCTTGGAACTTGGCATCCTAATTGTGTTGATGATCAAGATTCAAACCATTGTATCAATTAAGAACAATGGGCATCATGCAAGCCTATATTATCTTGTAGGTTTCTTTAGCTCTTTCCAATGATTCCCAACTTCCAAGCTCATATTTCATTTGGACATGATTTGACTTTCAATTTGTACTTCAACCATATGGGACTCTTTGGGAGTCACAAATTCTATAATGAGAAAACATGTTGTAGATTTTGTGAATGCTACCTTCTTTATTGCCTCACTTTCCTTGACCCTAACCATGCTATGGACCCTAGTCAGTTATCTTTCAAAGGGCTTGTTCCCGAAGTTCATGTTAAAGCTACAACACTTATAATCACCTTCCCCATGCCACCAATATCTCTTACAGGATTAATCTTCCCACTATTGTAAGTTATGTAACACTTGGACCGAATGGATGAAATGTGGGCTTGAACTTGGTTAAACATTTACGAATTACAATAAAACCTTGTGAAGGCCACGTTAGCCTTTCAAGGCAATCTGTGGTGAAAAACTTATTGAATATTGAACAATTTCTTCACTAAAGTTTAATTTAAATCAAAACTATAAGTTATAGGGGAATTTGGGCACATTCTTGATATTGTTGAAAAGCCTTCGATGAGTAGGATTTTAATGAAGGCAACTTGAAAAAAATTAGACATGAGGTGTGAGAGATGTTGAATTTTGAGTAGTTTTCATCATTGAAAATTCAATTAAATTACAAAAAATTATTTTGGAAAGAAAAGTGAGTTGGGTAACCAGTTCACTCTTGGGCCAATGGCACAATTTTTACACTCTTGAAAATTTAACCTAAAAAAAATTTGCATTTGCCTTTTTTTTCTTTTTTGCAAATGTTTTTTGGTTGTCAAGTTGTGAGATATATTCCTCATCAAGTTCTCTACGTGTGTACACTACAAACTCATATTTTGAATGCATCAACATGTTTCCAATAATGCAAACACAAATCACTTCAATTAAATTACTTCTAAAACAATGCCTCATGCATGTGGCCAAAACAATTGTGAAAGAAACTCACAACAATCCATGTATTCATAATGTCCATCTTTGTTTACAAACCTTGTTTTGGAGACACTCTAAAACCTAAACCCTTTTATTAAAAGATCATGTCCATGGTGATCTTGTTCTTGTTTTTGTTTTTTTTTCCAAATGAGTTATTATGAGGTGTTTTGAAAACTAGTATTTTACACAAGTTCATAACATGGTTTGTTTCCATAGCTTGGTGTAAAATTCCATTGTTATGATAATGTTTTAATTACTCTTCTAATAGCATTACACATGTTCTTTCAAATTCATTTTCATTCCCATTGTATTCTAGATGGTCATGAATGTTGAATTGAAAACAATGTTACCTTTTTTTTTTGCATGTGCTTCTTGAGTTTGCTTTGGTCAATTTATCGATATTGGACAATAATTCTATTACTTATAAAAGGTTCAAAATGATGTGTGATTTATTCAAGTCCAAATAATAATTATCCACTCTTGCATGCCATCCACAAATCCATTAGATATATAACTATAGCCCATTACAAATTAACATACATGTCAATTATAATAGAAGTACATGCTTCCTCTTTATACCCTCCGGCAACTCCCCCTCCCTGACTTCCTTTACAATTTATATACATGAAAGTTGAACTGTTGCCAAAACATATGGGATAAAACTGAGGTGCTTACTGGGAAGACTTGGGGAACACATTGGGAACTTGGGGGACATATTGGGAACCTAGTTTTTTTCAAGTTTGTGATGTTGCTCAAGTAGTGATCATCCCAAAAAAATATTTAGCCAAATTTGGTAATATTCCAAATATGAAAGTAGAAAATCTTGAACACCCTTTAATGTTTAGGTTATTTAGACTATTCTTTTGCTATTTTTATTTAATTTTTAACCTTTTTTTTTTCAGAATTAGGGAATTTGTGATAGAATATTCTTTTTTTAAAAATATTTTTTACAAAATGACGAAAAAATTGCCAAAAAAATCACTGAATATCACCAAATAATTTTTAAAAACAAACTAGACCAAGTCTTTATGTTCACTAAAACCCTCAACCATGGGCTTTACCATAATCAGGCCTGCCTTGGCTTTACCTCGGGCTTAATGTTTTTTGGTTGGCAAATTTTGAAAAAATTTATTTTCAAAACAGAATTTCCAGATTCTATCCTAAGTTACAACAGGTAGACAAAAATATAGAAAAATGTTAATTTTATTTCAGTTTCATTTTTTTTTCAAATCACCAAATCTCTCTAAATCGTCTTATGAATGATCACCACTTCAGCTACATCACAAACAAACCAGAAAAAAAAACCAAAACTCTGGCGCGCGCCTCATTGAGGAAAAGAAAATGGAACTGAGAGAATTTGCAAGTTTGAACTGTAGTAGCCTAGTCACAGACTCGAATTTATTACTCACAGTTTTTTTCTCATCGCATCTGCAGACAGAATGCATTGGGCTGGTTCAGTTGCGCACATGCGCGCTGGGACGAGCACATTCGTGAGCCTGCTGCGGCAGCCTGCAATAAGTTTATAAGCTGGGAGAGAGAGAGTCACACCCTACAAGCAAAGTTCTTCCGTCTTTAAGTTTATTACCTGGACGACATGAGACACAACACACGCGCACTTTCTGGTCACCATTACGCCAGCCAAGAACAGCAATTGAAGCAACAACAGACAGAGACCCTCAGACCAGATCGATACATCTGTTAAAACAACTGAACACAAACACAGATCAATCAACAACCCTCCCTAGTCTCCCCACCCCCCCATGTGAGATCCAAGTTTAAAGTTGAAACTTTGAAGCGCGCTTTCTGCCGCGTTTGATTTGCGCATGGCAGCGGCCGCAGTGCCGCCGCAGCCGCAACGGAACACCCAACTTGAAAAGCCTGTGTAACTCTCAGGGCCTATTGCAGGCAGTAGGTAGGTAGGTAGGTAGGTAGGTAGGTAGAGAAGTCAGTGTTTTTTTAATTCTAGCGAAATTTCGCCAAACTTCAACCTGAAAAAATATGATTTCGACCTAGTCAGTCACAGGCTTTTTCTAGAAAACAAATTGCCCAAATTCGCCAAATTTCGAAGGAAATTTTTTCCAAATCGCCAGGTATTTATGATAAGTTCCAGTGGGTAGCCAAGAATATAAAAGGTTTTTTTTTTTCATTAGTGTCACAAAAATAAACCCTTGCAAAATAGTTTGTGCACCTTAAACTAAAGGTGCCAATTGTTTAAATTTTTGACATGGGTTATTCTTAGCTGTATTATGCATTATTAGACTCAATGATGAAGGTTGTGATTTTTGTCTATTTTAATGTGGCAATTTACATTAAGTTTGAGCTCTTTGTGTATTTTGTTAACTAGGTTTTTTTTTATTAATATATTTTTCCTTTCTTAACAAGCTCCCATATTTTTTGTGTGTTTGCAATAGAAAATTGATGTCTCTTTCTTTTCTTTTCAATTGGATTTATTGTTGTTAGTTTGCACAACTTGAACAAAAAGCGATGTTAACATTGCCAAAGGAAATTACAATATACAAAATCTTAATATTTGTCTTAGATTTTCCCATTACAATCACATTTACTGAAAAAAAAATTGCAAATGTTTTGTGCTACTAACGAGTGCGATAAAGACACACAAATAAAAAATGATGTTTCTTATCAAAATGGACGATTACCAAAATTGTGTGACACAAACAAGATTGTGACTAAAATGGATGTGATTATAAAAAGGGTTTTAGTGTATTCATGTATGGAACCAGAACTAAAACCACAGAGAGACATAGGGGGAGAAGTAAGGTTTTGAAAAAGAGGACTAGAAGGGGGGTCTAACTGAAAGTTAATCGTCAGTTCAGTTCTGCTGCCATACGGTGCCCATAGCCGAATTGGAACTGGGTCTGACGTTTAGAATTGGAATTGAAACTGGAATTTATCCTTTGAAAAATCCGAACCATTTATGTGCAGAACCAGAACCGCTCTAATTTATTTTGTAAACCCGAACGATGTTCTTCATAAAAGCCAAGAACTGCCCAACACTGGGAGGTGCATGGGTACCTGTCAACTGGCTATCATTTCTTTGGCGGCTGCCAGTAGTAGCCGCAGCAGCAGTAGCAGCAGCAGCAGAGGAGGTTCTGAAACGTCCAACCGGTTTGATTATTATAGTAAATAAACTCCCTCGCAAGTGTGAATCTAGCAGCACCCACCAGTTCACCATGCAGGATGGATGATTATGATATGTGGACAGAAAAAAGGACACTTTTCAATACTTTTTTCCCTTTGTATTCTTGACTAACCACGGTGTCTAGCTAGCTCGGCACTAGTACCATCCATAATGCATCTATCTACCTACCTACCTAGTCCTCACCAAATGCCTCACTACACATTTCGTACCTACTTACCTATGATACGGATCCACTTACATAGATAGTTACTTAGGTATGTACTATCCAGAGTGCCTTACTTAATTACCTACCTACATACTAACCACTTATGTTTATTTATCTACTTACCTAAGTGATACTTACCCACTTGCTTAGTTATGTACTAGCCACCAAGTGCGTTACTTAATTTACTTACCTCCCTAGTAAGCACTTACATTACCCACCTACTTACCTATGGTACTTTTAACCCACTTACCTTCTAGGTGAAGGGAAATGGGAAGTAGGAGGCCTTTTATATGAAAGGTTACCAAGGTGGTAACTCAAATGTGGATGAAAATCAGTTGTGATTCATCTGTAACTGAGCCAGAACAGGTTTTTCAATGGATGATGCAGTGGTGGGTGCTAGGGGGTGGGTCCAATCCTGGGATTCTGGAATTTTAAAATTCTGTTTAAGTTAGGTATTGGGTTTTCATGGGGCAGAGGGGATGCAGAGTTAACCTACCTAACAAACAAAGGAAGGTGATGACAGGCTGAGCACTACACCAGTCAGTGGGTACTTACAACTATGATGGGTCCAGTCCCCCCACCCCCCCTTCCACCAGCTGACCCCGTCGTCGTCACCTGCAGCACCTATGTATTGCCATTGGGAGGAACCGGGCTAAGTACCGGGTGGCCATGAGCCAGGGTCTGACCAATAGCCATTATTATCTGATGTAATTGTCACTGGGGAAAGATTCTTTGCACATCATTAGGAACTTTGTAAACTATTTAACAGACATTTAATCCAGGTCTAATTAATTAATTAGCCATTATAATTGGCACTCGAGAAAGATTCTGCCACATTCATTAGGAACTTCGTAGCGTATTTGTTAGACGGGGTTCTTCCAGGAGGTCTGATGAATAGCCATTTATTTTGTGACGTGCTTCGCCCTCTCGGGAGAGATTTCTGCCACATCGTTTGGAACTTTGCATGCTACGTTGCTAGAACTCGATCCAGGTCTACTAATCAATAGCCATTATCTGATGTAATGGGGCACTCAGGAGAGACTCTGTCACAGCTTTAGGAACTTTGTACATTATTTGCCAGAACTTACCATGTTTTATGTGCCAGTTGCAGGCATTTGAAATTACTAGTTTTAACACTAAAGAAAGTTAAAGGGTAAGGGATGAAATCTAGACAGACATTTCTGGTTTTGAAATGCTGCGCGGAGTAACCAACCATTATGTTAAATCATGGTGTGTGGTGAGGAGGCCCTCCTGATCTGCCCCTTAAGGTGCTGTCTTGTGTAGCTAAGGAACTGTTAGTCACGTTCTTCTTTCATTTTTACAGCTCTTCGAAAATAAATACCCAAGGTAAGCATAATAGCCATTAGATTTTTTAGGTACGCAAAGGGTAGTGTCTAGATTAAATACCAAATAAATTTTATTCAGGTATATTTATTTACAGCCGTTGAAAACAAATATCCAAGGTAAGCATAACAGCCGTTAGATTCTTTAGATGGGCAAAGGGTGGGGTATAGATTACTTGCCTAAATGTTCACACATTTGCCAAGTAGTATAGTGGTCTATAGTTGGATGTACAATTTTGGAGGGTTTTTGAGCATTTAACACATCTCTTTGATGCCACTGCTTTTCAGCCTCAAACAGTGTAAATATGGATGAATTTCATCCAATTTCTTTTTTGTAGTTCTTTTTTTGGGTGTGATTTCTGTGAGGGGATTAGGAGGGGGTGGGAGTGGTGGGGTAGGGTGCGGAGTGGGGGAGGTGTTGCCTACTAAGAAACCCTTTGCTCCCCACATGCAGTAGACCCCACTCAGGACCCAAAGAGCAAATAGAAAGGCAGCAGAAATAAGAAGCAGCAGAGAGAGCAGAGCACAAAAACAGCACAGCATGCCAGTTCTATTACTCTGTCAATTCAATTGTATGTGATGAGTTGAGTTGACGAGAGAGACGACGAGAAATGTGCATATGTAAATCACATGGATCTCTCAAGACCAATGTCATACAAATCAATACCGACAAGCTCAAGCCAACCAACAATGTACATGATAAATGTAGGAATTATTCATCAACCGAAAGAGCATCTGTATTCTGTAACTCCCTTTTTTTTTTTTCTTCAAATGCAACTTGCAATATTGCTTGAGTCAGACGACAAGTATTAAGTCATAATAATAAGTAGTAATATAGCTATGCCTGACATGCACTTCTGTTACTTATGCATTACGCAATTGTGAGACTGTACCCACATGAAATGTTGATCTTGCCAAACAAGATTACTGCACTGTTCAATTGATCAACCAAATCTATCCCCCTCTCCCCCCTCACAGCCCCAATCTGTAGTTGTAGTTGACTTATGGACTTTGTTTGGAGTTCAGTATGTTGTTCCTAGTAATGTATCAGATTATTATTTTTGCACGTACCTAGTACCTACCACCATTGCTCTTGATTCTAACTTGTCTCATTGGCCTTCCATGCATAATTTCTTACATTCGAGTGTTGGCCAGTTTTCTTAACATCAACTGGTTCTCTCCTTGAGTTTTTTGATCTGAACCAGCTGATTAGTAAAAAAAAAATCATCAGTGGAATCCACCCACCCTTTTAGAAAACAATAACAAAACCTTTCTTGAAACCCACCCAAGGATATAATATGCAAAGAGTCTTGTACATAGAACCCTAACCATGGCGGAGATTTTGGATTGTTGCAATGAATGTTTCAACTACCAAATTAATTGAACAGTTTTATAAGAAAGCTGTTAAATGTGTTTTTTCCATAATTTTTTTAGTTGCCAATATCAAAGTTGAAGTTATGAAGAATTCAAGATATGGCAGATGTTCTTTTCAATTGTAGATATGCGATCTTGTTGTCAAGTCCTTTCACCTGCATCTACTCTATTCTAGGTGTAAGTTTGTGCATTTGTAATGTTTGGTGTAGTTTGGATTCAACTTGTGGCATAATTTGATTGTTATGAAGAAGTTATATGTGACTGAACCCCTGGCTACACCCAGACTTGGATCCAGATACATAATGGAGTTGACCAATGAAATCTTGATTCAATACTGGTAGCTCTGCAAAAGGTCCTTCAAAACTTGCATTGTCAAGGTCAACAAAAATTAGAAAACCACCCAACACTAGTACATTTCTAAAATGTGTAATTAGAGATGTCGTGCTGGGTAAAAGCCTCAAGGTGGGGGGTCATTCCCTAAATAAAGGGCCTAGAATGAGGTGGTAGTGAATGTGCCCCATCCTATAACTTACCCATCCTAAAGCACAAGACAAACATTATCATGAACCTAAACATCCATAGATCACAAAGCATAGAAGAGGGGAGGGTGTGATGAGAAAATATGGGATGAAACCCTAATGGAGAACGTATAATGATGTCAATTGTCAAAAGTTGAAGACAACAAAAGTTTGGCAGTTGATGATGATTGATGGCAAGTCTTGTGAGTGAGTTTTTTGTTTTTGTAATGTTTTGTTCCTTTATAGGTTACGAACTTCTTGGAGTCTTTATGATCGACGATGTTTAATTTGTATGGCTTTTCTTATGGGTGAGCTCTGTGTGGTGTGGCATTGCTAGGCAAATCTTTCTTGTTGGACATCAATCAAGAACATATGGAGGTGGAAATTAAAGTACTACATAATTTTTGCTACAAGCAACTAAATTTTCACTAGTTTTTTTTTGGGTTTTCGCATATGTGTTTTGGGGGTTGTAAATAGATTGTCATGCTTGGTGAAATTAGAAAGATGAATGTTTAAAGGTGTAGTCTATGATTGTTCTAAAGGATGAGTTGTTTCCATTGCATTTTGCATCTTTTAAAGAACTATAGTTTAACATTAGGAGTAAGAGTCTATGATTGGGGGAATGATGAAGATTACTTGGGATCTTGAAAATGACAGAGTTTGACAAATAGAGGTTTTGTGTGTTGTGTGGTTTTGAATCAATGGGGTTTTGAAGGAAGAGAGTGCTTGATTTTTCAAAATCTCCATATGCACCAATGAATCTAGTTTTTGGCAGTTTTCGCTACAAGGGTTTTTATGCATCATCAAGAGTTGCAAGGATCTTACACATACCATTTTTGAAGATTAAGCTTTCTTAAGGAGTACGTATAAGATCTTTTTTTTCTAGGCGAAATATTCATGGACATAAGGTGGAATGAAGGATTAGGGGTTCTTGAGGTTAAGCATAAGATTCCTCTTTTTTTATGGGTGGAATAGGTGCATTCTAAACATTTTAGGAAATTTTTTTAAAGTGTTTTCCATGAAAGTTTTGTTAATTTTGTTTATATACAAACAAAGGTTTAAATATTGAAATACTAATATACATAGGGTGTTGAATAGGCTTGTGTGCAGGTGTGCAAAAAAATGTTATGGTTAATGAAATTGATGGATTTGATGCTCTGAGTTTTGTTTCTCATTTATCTTAAGTGAAGTAACAATTCAATGTGTAATAAGGTATGGTAGGTATGTGAAAATTTTAAAGGGCAATGGAAATTGTAGAAAGGGACCATTGTTTTGCAAGATATGGTTGTGTGTAGGCTTGAAGATTATTTTTTCAAGCCATTGTGATTGTTAGATTTGATGGTTTGAATTTGTTTTTTTAAAGCAACTTTACTAATAGTAAAACACAAGTTGGTACACCCCAATCAAATGATATTTTCATTACAATGGCATGAAAATCAATCTCCTTTAATAAAAATGGGCCACATGGTGGGGTTTGAAAACCTTGGCTAAAAACATTGTTTTTCCTTAGTTAATCAAAGTTTATTATCTCATCTTGATTACATTTTTTATTAGTTGGCCACCCTTATTAACCCATGTTTGAGTTTAACTATAAACTCAAAATACATAATGTGATATTTCTTATTCACTAGTGGGGCTTAGGCACATAATTTTATTAACACTAGATATTAAAAATAAAAATAGTTCACAACAAAATTCCCATTGACTAGGGGAGATTATGAAAGTCTTTGTGGCACTGGCACAACCACTAGGGGAGATTATGAAAGTCTTTGTGGCACTGGCACAACCACCAAGCTATAGAGATCAATCGATGATTAGAAAGATCCATTGCTTCTTAAGTTTTATATGCCCATGTGTTCCTTGGGTTTGTGTTTTAAGGCAAGCTACACAAATAGAATTCCTAATTTTTTTTGACTAAAAATTTTGTCAAAAAAGACCCATTTTGGACATGTGTAAAAAAAAACCTCTCAATCATTTTAAACAAGTCATTTTGAACTTGTCCATTGTGACTGAGCCGAATATTTTTTGACCAAACTTAGATTGGCATTTTTGACTAATCATTTTGACTACTATGATGATGACAAGTCTGCATGCATGACATAGGGTATCAACATTTCAGGCAACATAGGTCACAATTCTTAAGCACAAATTGCAAATTTCTGCAAAAACTGCCAAATATCATGTATTGCTGTTGTGAGCAACAATGCATATTACAAGTCTTTAACCCACTGAGATAATTTGTGGACACTTATCAAGTTTCAACCTCTCTGGTTGCAATTGGAATAGCTCTTGTGCAGAATTTGCAGCCATTTTGGCAAAGAAAAATTAATTTGGTGCTAACTTTGAGCTTGAACTTTAAAGGCCAGCATGCAGTACTGCATAGCTTTCTCTTTAGAAAAAATGCCACTTGAACATTGTAGAGCCAGTGGCACATGAGCTTGATAGTGTCAAGGTCAGATTCCTACCATCATCTTCTAAATATAAAGACTTTAATGGATCTCCAGTGCCTGAAAATAAATCAATGATACACCTCCAGTTCATAACACCAGGTGATTCAATTAACTGCATTCTCTAAATGGAAGATGAATCTAGCAATATGGAGAGTCAGCTTTGGGATTTTGATTTGGAGCTCACACTTGACATTTGGTGAACAAGAAAGTTCCAACAAAGGAAAGCTCTTGCACTGCTCATGTGATATACAGTGTGCCCAAAATTGCACATGACACAAAACTGCAATTAGTCTCACCATTTTGAGCTACATGATCTGATGTCCAGGGACCAGATTTATCAGTTGCGTGCATTACTTTGGTCACTTTCGGCATTTAAAAGTGCCATTGGGCTGGAAGCCACCATTTGGCTATTGTGAGCTTAGCTTGACAACCTTCTGTGCCTGCAAAAATCACATCCAACAACCTCATGGACCAAGTGCTGAATGCCAGAAGAGATGCTAGATGGTCAAGTGATATGCCTGCATCTTCTCATCTAGGAATCCACTTATGCTTCTACTCTACATAAAGAAAACAAAAAACACCTGAGGTGTAATTGGAGATTTACCTTCTTGCAGAACACAATGGAGTGATGACTTGTCTAGGAGTGAAGGGCCCCTCCTCTCATAGCATTTTAAGGTTCTGGGGTCACTTGCATTGTACCTCCTCTGAATATATATAGAGGTGGTTCCTGGCCCATAGCTGAAGCAGCACACCTTCATCATCCCAGCTTGCCATCACAGAACATAATCTCCAACAAAGACCTAAGTTTCATTCTCTGCTGTGAAGGCTACATGTTGAAGTCTTTGTGTCTTCAGCAACATGTCAGTAAACTCACAAGAGCAGATTGTCTTTACCCTTTCCTTTCTAACTCTTGTTTCTTCCTTTGTATTCTAACATGACAGTCATAATCTCTACAACTATAGCATATCAGATGCTTCCTTCACAATACTTTTTGCATATAGAATTGCAAGCAGGCATGTGCATCACTGATTTGTATCTATATCCACATCACCTCTTACAACAATAACGAATTGAACATCAAGGCATAAGAAAAGAAGGCATCATACATTGCTGATCAAGAAAGCAATAATGCAGCCTCTTGTGCCTTGAAGAAGCTACATAATAGGAATCCATGTAATAAATCATCTTAACAACAGGTCAAGCTGCCCTCCTCCTATAGAAACCTCTGCTGTTCTTAGGCAACCACTGCATGGATCTGCAAACCATTCATGAATGCATCATGTACCTGTGATCATGCCTCCTGTCTTGTGTCAATCATGTGAAGTTACACATTGAGCTCCCACTCTGCTTCAACTATCTTTAGTTTTTCATGCATCTCCAAGTGTAATACAAGACTATCAAAACTCAAACTCGTAACTGACATTTTTTAACTGGAAATGAGATCTAGGAGAATCAACACCAATCATAACATCATGAGTGTCATCACTCACAAAGTATCAGACTATCACTTTCATCAAGGTGATGCAGGATTTGAAGCAGTCTCTAGAGCTGGACCTGAATTGGGAGCTGGAGACTGGACTCCAACAAGTATTGCTTTAGATTTCAGAGTGTCTGCCATAGTTGTATGCTCTTGGACCCATACTAAATTTTTCATAAGTATTTTAACCATTTTGATTTTAGCCATAAGTGTTTCATTCATGTTTATTTTAGTCATAATTAATTTTTGCATATTTGGTTTTGCCATAGAATATTTATTCATTAGTTAATTTAATCATATTAATTTTATTAGTGGTTATTTTAGCCAAATTCATTTACTCATGATTAGTTTAACCATTTCTAAGTTAACCATGGTTAATTTTGTCATAATTATTTCATCCATGTTTATTTCAGCCATAATTAATTTTTGAATATTTAGTTTTGCCATAAAATATTTATTCATTGGTTATTTCAGCCAAATTTATATACTTATGGTTACTTTAACCATTTTCTAATTTAACCATGGTTAATTTTGTCATTATTATTTCACTCATGTTGATTTTAACCAGAATTAATTTTTGCATAACTGGTTTTGCCATAAAATATATATTCATTAGTTATTTTAGCCATATTAAATGTATTAGTAGTTAATTTAGCCAAATTTATTTATTCATGGTTAGTTTAACCATTCTGATTTTAGCCATAATTATTTCATTCATCTTTATTTTAAGTACAAATAATTTATGCATAGTTGGTTTAACCATAAAATATTTATTCATTGGTTAGTTTAGCCATGGTTGGTTTAACCATAAATTATTTATTCATTGGTTAATTTAGCCATGGTTGGTTTAACTATAAATTATTTATTCTTTAGTTAGTTTGGCCATATTTATTTTATTCATGGTTAGTTCACTCATTTTTCATTTAATCATAAAATATTTATTCATTGGTTAGTTTGGCCATATTTACTTTACTTATGGTTAGTTTAGTCATATTTATTCATTGGTTAGCTTGGTTTTATTTATTTTATTCATGGTTAATTTCACCATATTTATTTAGATATGGTTAATTGAACCACAATTAGTTTAGTCATGGTTATTTTTCCATAATTTTTTTTATTTTTTGTTTGGTTTACCCATTATTAGTTTAATAATCATTAATTTTGCCATAATTATTTTAGTTGTGGTTGGTTTAAACATTATTTTACCAATCATTAGTTTTGCCATAATTATTTTTTTATAAATTAAATTAACCACCTATTTAACTTATGTAATGTAAATATGTGGCTAAATAACCTAAATACAATTAGCTTATATGTAGGTGTATTTATTTATCTTACCTATATTCCATTTTTTTACCTATATTTTAACCTATAGGTAACTTAGTTATATAAGTTAGGATAGGCCATTTATATACCTATGATAAATTATTAGTTGGTTAACTAGTTATTTACCTAAAATACATTAATGAATTTTTAATTAAATATTTAATTATTAATTATTACAAATACATTGTTGATAATATCTAATGAATTAGGTCAAATTTGTAAGGATTAGTTATAATTTGGTTGTAATTATTAATTATAACTAAATAATTAGACATTAACTATTATTGATTTTTATTTTAATTTAATTAACATACATATTTACCTACCTTTTTTATTTATTTACTTAATTTATGTATCTTACATAATTATTTAAGAATAATGTTATGTGAATTAAAAGGTTCTAGTGTTGTGTGGACATGAAAATGTTTTTCTTTCTCAAAAATTTGTTCCATATTGTTTGTCATCCTTTCCAAATTATGAACAATATAAATAGATGCACCATAAGCATTCAAGACATAAGAAATATTTTAAAAAGGAAAGCCACTTGGGATGAGACAATTGAAAAGGCTCAATATTAAAAATCAAATTCAAAATGAAATAGGATTTTCCTACCTAGGTCATCTAAGTGTAGGCTTAATTTAAATGGTGTACATTTAAACATAGTAAAGGTCATAGCTTAGGTTGCCCTAACCTACTTTAGGCTTTTATACCTAGTTGTTAGTTATAGGCTCCTAGACCTAGGCCTATGAATTTAGGTTATAGGTTCCTATACATAAAGACCATAGGAGTAGGTATCTAATTTTAGGTCTAACCTAAGTTATTTAAGTTTTATCCACGTGGCATAACCTTGTGGCCAATGTTTAGATGCCATGTGGTTTTACTTGGGTAGCCATTGTTTAAATGCCACATGGCATTTGCATAGTCAAAATGATGTTTGACAAATCAAAAAATCATTTGATTTTTATATTGACTAGTCAAAAATATTAAGCAAAATGACTAGTCAAAAGTACTAATCAAAAATGTCAACTTAGGCTTGGTCAAAAAGTACATGGCCTAGTCACAATGGACAAGTTCAAAATGACTTGTCCAAAATGATTAGGAGGGTTTTTTTATGCCTAACCAAAATGGACCTTTTTTAACCAAAATTTCTAGCAAAAAAAAAGGGGGGAATTATAATAGTGAACCATTTAATGGATACATATTCAAATATTCACCCCATTTTAACAACTATGCAATTATGTAGGCTTAGAAAGGAGAATCTCATAACATCGATTTCTTTCATACATAATGCCATTCATAAGATCACAATCTTGGTGAACCAAATAATGCCATGTGAGAGTTACCTAATGATTAGCAAATGAAGAATGAAATTTGTTTGACATAAAGAAATGCAAGGTCAACAAAGAACGAACTTGTCTCAATAGCCATAATCCCTCAAAGAAAGATAAAAATACATTGAAAAGTGGACCAAATTGGTTGACCCGAATCCTTAGGGGTTATTGAACTATCATGAAAACACTTGGATCAAATGGTTGATCTCATGATCCATTTTAGTTATTGCATTTGGGATTAGCAACCTATTTTACACACATTTATAAAATTGGTTGCAACCAAACATAAAAGGTTTTGTTTTATTGAAAATTGACCAAATTTTTTGCTTTCAAATCATAATGTGATTGTAGCAAGGTTCTTGAGTAGGTTGCTAAAATGCAATTTTTAGCCTTAAAACCAAGTTGGTTCAATCTAGTTATATTGAAGAAAACCATCAATTTTAAATAAGAATGCATTCACCTAGGTAACAACTATTCATGTTATGTAAAAAGAAGAATTTTGGAAAACTAGTATATATTTTATGTGAATGAGGATCTGAAATTATATTTAATGGGTATTTAATGAAGTTATTACACATTATATGTGCCATTGGTTAAGGGTTATTTGAAATTGATATAATGATATTGCAACGTGCTTATCCATGATGAAAGTTATTATATATATATATTAATCAAATAATGCACCAAATTGCTAGTCTATATTGGATAATTTTATTTGGTCGCCACAAATCATGTAAGTACATTCTCTTTTTTTTACAAAATAATTATGTAAATATGAGCAATGCCTTCATTTCTCCATAAACCACTCACTATTGAAATTTCTAGAATGTGCAATATTTTCATAGTATAGAAAAAACCTTCGTTAAATTGTGTTACTGATATAAAACAAATTATCAATGTTGTTCTTGGGCGAATTTTTGTATTTTTTGAATTTATAATATGATTTTAGAACATGCAATGAATTTTTGTGTAAACATTTGCCCTAGTTTACCATATTTCAAAAACATTTGCTAGAATTCTACAATAGGTTGTAGGAGGTTGTCAAAACATACAAATGATTCTTTAAAATATATTTTTCCTTGCGGATGATTTCTAGTTTGGTTACATCACAAAATTGAAAAAAAAAGTCTCATATGTGATACTTGACACATTCTAGGCTTGTCAAAAATTGAGGTCAATGGTAATTCTTGATTTGATAATGCCAATTCTTTTTATATTTAAGATGTGATCCTAAGTTCCTCATGACTAGAATAGTGGGATGAGAGCTTTTATAATGATTAAAACAACATGGCATGATATTTCATAGATGTATCTTCAAGTCACTTCAATTGCACAATTAATAGATGAAAATGCATTTACTGCAAATTTGAGCCAACATTGGGTTGAAAACTCACCATGATATCACACGGACTTATCACAATTTGGAATTTTACTAAAAAAACTACTTTTGACATAGTTCATTTTATAATTCCCCAGGGGCTTTGCATTGAAATGTTAAATCCTCAAATTTACCAAAGTCCTTTTGAAACATGATTAATATAGTGTCTTGTAACTTTGTTTCATAACTCCAAACCTCAAAAAAAAGCTAATGTTTTTTAGCATGCAAACCCATATTATTGTAGCCCTCATCATTATAGTACATGTAGGTTATAAAACAAATCAATTAAATGTTTGTAAATTGCACATCGCACTAAAATGTTACTAAGATATAATCAATGCCATTGGGTTTTTTGAACACTTGGGAAGACCATGATTATCCCATTTTTTGATTGTATATTTTGCTATAAAACTTTTCAAAACTTTAGAATTTTAGTACAATTTTATTTCAATTGGCTACACACAAGTTATATAAAGACCCCCAACAACATGACCAAAAGAAAACCTTCTAAGAACTCACAAAAGTTGATGTCAACCACAAAAGTAACATCTCAAAGGTTTTTGTTTCATACTTTGGTAGTTGATGTCCATCATTTTTCTATTTCCAAAGATCAAGAAAGAAAAAATGAGATGCAAACATTGACAATGGTCATGATGATGATTATGATGATGAAGAAAAAAAAATTAACAATCAACCAAAACCCAACAACAAATCTACTTAAAAGATGCACAAAAACACACACCTAGAGATTGATTTGATTTCACAACCCCTCTACCAATAAAAGAAAAAAAAGAGTTTAGAGCTTTTGGAATTTCAAAATTTCTTCTTTTGTTTAGTTTATTGAATATAACAACAAAATTGTTATACACACACACACACACACACACACACAATTTGTGTTCACAATTTATTATTAGTTTACAAACTTTTCCCCATCTTTTAGTTCTCAAATCATCCCACCAATTGTAACATGTCACAAGTCAAATTGTGATGAATTATTTTCTAGATGTGTGTGATTAGTTGGAAAACATATTTGAAGGAAAGTGTATAATGTCTGTGAAGCTAAAAACTCAAGAATGTAACATATTATTAGAGGATTGCCTAAACTTTGATATTGGAGTTCTAGAAATAAGTGATAATTGGGAACTTAGTTTCATGGCAAGTGAGCATGGAGAATATGTTAATAAGCTAATGTGGAAATAAAACTTTTATTGTTTACCAAATTGCACAAGTTGACATGGATACATGTTTTGGTTGAATTTTTTGTGGGATTGATTTAAGATTATGTTTATATAAAAACAATATAGCAAGCTTGTGAAATCAATGACATGTGTTTTTAATAATTTTGAAAAAGAACAACAAGATGAAAAAGAAGTGTGTGAAATCATTGATAACATAACTTTGAAATCAATTGCCATGATGGGACTTGATAAGATTTGACTTATCTTTCAAGATTTTGAATTTAGGGTTGCTTGAAAAAACTCTATTTAATTGTGCATAGAGTGCATTGTGCATATGCTTTGACTATATGTTTGAACTCATAAAGAAATTGTTTTTTGATTGAAAAAAATATGATATCGATGTCCATTTGTAAGCTAATCCAATCAACATTTTAATGATACATTACCAAAAACATATGAATAAACAATTCAACTTGCCAATCAAACAAGTGTGTTAGTACTTTGCATGGTGTAATGGAAAGCAACATGAAATAAATGGTTTGATTTCAAAGTAATACAACTAACACATATTCAATGAGGATCATGGCAACTTCCAAAATGATTGAATTATATACAATTGTTTTGCAAATCAAGGAGATTTTAAAAATTTAAACTTGCAATTTGAATAATAAAGCATTTTAATTAGTGTAGAATCACCAACATGAAGTAAATGCAAGAATCTTTAGATATGGATATTCACTTTCCACTTCACTAATATGAAGTTATTTAACATATCAACTTGTTTTTAAGAAGACCTTAATCACCATAGATTTGTGTGAAAATTTCAACCATTGGATTCATATGTTAATTAATGATCAAATTCAAGGCTTAGAATAAAATGAACAAAGTTGCATATTGATATTAACTTTCCAAATGTCACACTTGATGTAAGAAGTGCAATTGAACATTTTGAAATTTCTTAACCAAGTTGAAAATCATGAAAAGATTAATGTGCGTGAATAAATTTGTATGTGGTGTCTTGATAGATATCTAAATTGATTAATTAGTTAAAATTATGAAAGCACAATGCAAGAAACTCAACATGAAAGTAATCTTATTTCATAAGAAGTTGATAGGCAAACAAGTGTATCTCACATTAAGGGCAAAAAGAAAAATTGTATGATTGACTTATTTTGTGTAACATAATTGATGTGGAGAAGGACACCATATTTTGCCTCCTAATGAGCCTTTATGAAAGATGGGCCTTGCTTAAGGTTTTCTTTTCCAATTTGGTGATATTGAAAAATTGGTGATTTTTCCAAGAAAAATTCAAACCCAAGGTAAACATGTAATTTAAAAATATGTATTTATATAGATAATTGTGTGATAATTGTGTTGAATTAGAATTCAATAATCATCCCAAGTAATGGGCAACTAATGCAAAACAACGTGGAGCCCAAGTCAAATTAGGATGGTGGAAATTTTTATGGCCATAACTTAATTTGTCAAATACATGTAAATGGAAGTAATGCAATTCAAAAGGTTTAGTTGAATCAACGTTAATTTGCTTCATATATAACCTTCCATTACAATTTCATTCACATTATTTTCTATGCTTCATGTCCATGTTTTTACATGTTATAAATGAACTTTAAAACAATACCCATTTATTATATGTCATGTTTCTTTCCCCCCTTTTATTGGATTCATTCCCATGTTGGGTGGTTTTTTTTTAAAAAATTCAAAAAGACAAGTTTTTACTTGTAATTGTGGTTCTCAAAATAATCAACAAATCAATCAAAGAACCTACCCTCAACTCCTAATTCTTTGTGAGTGCTTAGAAAACTTGATAGTTCTTTGAATTTTTTGAGAACCTAGAGCTAACAATTATTTTGTTTTGAAAAAAAATTCATTCTTTGATTTTAGAATTTTTCATTCTTCAATTTTGATCAAGTTCTAAAATCCAAAACCAAAGGTTATATAACTTGTGTTGGGTAGTTATTAGGAACATGAACATACCCTTGATTGTTATCAAGGCAATTATTATTGTAATTAAAATTATAATTGTAATTTTAATTTTAATTATAAGGGGTGTGGCACATTGTGACCCCACCATTTACATTTAAAAATATCTTAAGGGAAAAAAGAATTTATGGAAACTCAAATATTCCACCAAAGTTGGGGTTCATCCATTCACCAACCAACAGAGCCATTAACGAAAAAAAGGTTCCATCCATTGGTGCCAGAGCAAGGTGAGGTGGCTGGGAGAGAGAACTCACGTTCAACTTCGTAGGGGTTCATCCATCCACAACCCCAGATGAAAATGGGCTACAGGTTCATCCATTCGTAGGTACGTAGGGTAAGATCTACGGAACGTATGTAAGCGTATGTACGTATGCATGCGTATGTACGTATGCATCCCCCCGGCCCCCTTTGTCGTCCATTCCGTGTTTCGTTGCGTTGGGCGGCGGAGTGCACGAGGTTGGCGCTCTGGTGCGTAGCCCCCTCCTCCGTGCTCGGGTGCAGGATTTTCCGAAGCTGGAAAACCCTACTGTGTGATCTGAAAGGCTCGAAATCCTTAGTAAAAAATAGGAGAATTGATCTGAGAACCCACTGAGAGAGGGTGAGAATTTTTCCCGAATTTCTTTCTTCTTCGCAGAGAGAGAGAGAAATCAGGAATTCCTTTGGAACTTTTTTTTCCAGGGGAGGTTGAGGGGGTTTTTTTCTTTTTGCTTAAGGATAGCGGTGGTATGAGACGAGTTCAACGGTGTTTGAAGGTGGTCTTTCCTTGACGGGAAATGGCTACAGCAGGTATGATGCATGGATTTATTCTAGGGTATCGGAATTTTGTGCCGGGGGGAGTATGGTGGTTATCCTTACATGAGATTTGATGTCAGGCGGCTGTCGTTTTTGTAGTCATCAAGGATCAGTTTTCGTTTGTGTATGTGAAGTGCGGGGGGTTTTCTTTTTGTTGTTGTTGTTTCGTTTTTGTTTTTGCGGTGCTTTGCGTTTCAGCTTTTGTTTGGTGACAGAAGACATGTTGAGAATTGGTCCTTAATTTAGGGCGGTGATTTGTTAAAGAACATTTTTTGGGCTGCTTTGCTGTTTTGAGACTTCTGAATTTGTGCTTTTCTTTCGCTGGATGTAGCTCCAGAGATGATCTTTGCTGTCCTGAATTGAATTCAGGAATAGTTAGGGTTTCCAGACTTTTTGCAGTTTTCTGCACCTGGGGATTTGGGGAGTAATAATTAGGATATGTCAAGCCTGAGTAGGATTAACGGACGACACCTTAGGTTAGGTTATGGCTTAGGAGAAACAGAAGGGTTGTTGGAGCTGTTTCTTGTTGGATGCACTCCCATGTATATTCTGAAGTGATTATGCTTGAATCTTTGAAAGCAGGTCGTCCAGCACCACCAAAACCATGGGAGCGGAGTGACACACAGGCAGGCAGCAATGGCCCATCTCCATTTGCACCACCTTCCAACAGCCCCAGCACTGCTGCCACAGTTGCAGATGCTGGTGTTGCCAATGCAGGTGCAAAAGATGAGAACGGAATTCCACGGAGTCTGGCAACTGTCGATGGGACTGCTGGGCGGCAGATGCCTCCTCGGCCGTGGGAGGTGAACTCTTCTGGTAAGTTGTTTCTGTTATGGTTCCAGGATGACAGCTCCTTGATTAGACCTAGTTTTCAGTGAACTTTTGTCTAAAAGTTTTCTGAACGAAGCTGAGGGAAGCAATATCGGGTTGGCAATGCAGGATATGGTGGGGGAATGACGAGCTATAACAGGCCATCTCCATACGGGGGCTTGGGAACCAGCATGGGTGGATATGGCAGCAACTATGCAAGCCCTTATGGTGCTGGCATGTATGGTAGTGGATACGGTAGTAGTTATGGGGGTGGATATGGTAGCAGCAGCTATGGTGGTGGATACGGTAGCGGCAGCTATGGTGGCATGTACAATAGATATGGAAGTGGTCAATATGGTGGATATGGAGGGATGGGTTACAGTGGAATGAGTGGTGGATACGGAGGGGGAGCTTTTGGTGGTATGGGTGGAGCAGGGAGCATGACACCATATGGCTATGGAGGACCTGGAGATCCTAATGATCCCAATGCAGGCCGTCCTCCTGGGCCACCAAATCTATGGCAAACTATGCTACATGCGGTATGCATTGCTTTCCTATTTCTTTTGAGTATTCATGTACTACAAATGGAAGTGACAAAGACTCAAATGTATTTGTACATGGTGGCTAACTTGCTTCTCAACTAATTTATCAGCTTAAAGTTGATCAGACCTGAGTAGGTTGAATCTAATGAGAGTGTGAGTGTGGTGCAGTTGAACAGTTTTCTGAACTTTTTTGGTCGCCTTTCCATTTTGGTTGATGAGAACACGCATGCCTTCCATTTCTTCATTACTGCACTTCTTCAGGTATGTGAATAACACCTTCCCTATTTATGCCCTTGCTTTATTTGCTCTAGTTGATATAGCATCCCATCATATCCACGTTTGTTGGATTACAAGCTGTGGGTATAAATCTATCTAGGTGGATTTCTTGTGCTCCTTGGAGTCCAACTGTATTCCTGGGGCTTCGTTGGCCTCATGGAAAGTTGGGCATGCATGTTGCCTGTGTCATAGCTGTAGAAGTTGTCTAACCACTGGAGAAGAGTATGTAGAAGTCATTTGCCTATGCCTTGCAACATGTGCATTTGGCAAACATGCAATACACCAAGGCAGCCAATTTGCAATGAAGTTATGTGTGATAGAAGGAGACGAAACAAGATCATGAATGATGGCCTGTGTGGAAGAATGGGAGAGGTAGACTAATGTGTGCCACTGGATGCAGTTATGTGATCGTGCTGGAGTTTTGTATGGGGAACTTGCTCGATTTGTTCTCCGGCTGCTTGGTGTACGCAGCAAGGCCCGCACCAAGCTTGCAAGCCCACCCGTCACACCTTCTCTTCCTGGCACACCTGCCCTTCCTAGCAACATGGGTGATGCAAGCAACAACTGGGATTCTGTGTGGGGAAAATAATCCTTCAGACAGCCCTGTCTCATGAGTGTGGATTCTACCCCAGTCAAACAGGCTATATCCTGCAGTACAAATCTTGTATTGATAAGAGCTGGGAATTCCAGTCTTTGTAGTCAGTTCTCTTCACCTTCTACTTTCTACATGGTGTGAGTGTAACCATCCTGCTGGCACTGACATTGCCATTGCCATTGTTCTGTCTACTCATCTTTGGAGAAGGAGCTGTGTAATTTACTCATAAGTGAGGGGGGACATCAGGACTCCTAAAGGTTCACCTTAGCTCAAGATCTTGTAGTCAAGTGACAGAAGTTATCATGGCTTGGAGGTTAATTTCCTCCACCATGCATTGGCACCTGACTATCCTGCAGTTGCTGGTAGTGCAGAACTTTCACGTCAACATCACTGGCCTTTCCTGAAGAGGTGAGTGCTTGTACACATTCCCATGTAGAGAGTCCTGGGTTAATGAATATGAATGGCTATGTTCATGTTCCATTGAATGGAAATTCATCCATGTGCTTGGATTTCTTGCATGTTTGTTTCAGTTTGCTTTCTGTAATGAAGGTGTAGTTGTGCTTTGAAATCAGTCAACTGGTGTTAGAAGAACTAGATGGTTGTAGCAATGTATGCCCCTAGGAGAAGGAAATGAGTGGAAGGCACAAGTAGTATGTTTCAAAATCTCCATTCTTGAAGCATATGTGGTCATCTCTGTCTAGAGTCTAATAAGTGACTCTCTGCGAAATGGCTCTGCCCTTATGGCAAGTTCAAACCTAACACTAGAGCCTAATCAGTGACTCATTTTCCCATTGCAACTATTAACTAATTAGCTTTTGTACTTTTACACGCGCAACCTATTAAGTTTATATAGGGCATTCTGTTGAATGGAATAAGAAGCAACATTCTTAAATTATGATTTTGTGTGCTTGTAACTTCTCACCATTTGCACTCTGCACACAGGCAGTGGACTCAACGAGAATAAAATAGCCTCTGGTTCCAGATCTTTTAAAACTTTCAAAGAAACAGTGTGTTTCCTGAAATATAGGCAAACACCTGGCCATTCAGGGTAAGTTGGTTGTTTCTGTTGAGAAATGCAGTTGCAGGTTGAAACCTCAGCTTTGGTCTTTTGAGAATTGCAAGTCAAGGGTCCCTATACCTGACCTTCACCTGCCAATTCTTTGGTTGAAAAAGAGAAAACCATGTAAAACTGGTGATTGCTGTCAAAGCCCAAATAATGCCACTAGATGCATTCCAGGTTTGATGAAGATAAATAATGTCTTATTGGCTACTAATGTAATGTGAAACTTTAAATTTGGATTCTCAATTGTTAGTGATCAAAGATTTGGACTCAAGAGTGGGTTCTTAAGGTACCAAAGATTTCGACTCTTGAAAGTGTTTTTCAGTGACCAAAGATTTGGACTCTTCAACATGATTTTTAGTGCCCAAAGATTTTGAGTCATGAAAGTGTTTTCCGAAAGAATTGTAGGCGTTTAGGTCCAAGCTAGATTGAAGCTCCCAACCCACATTGTGAACAAGGGTTTTCACCGCTCTAGGACATTCCAAACTTAGCCAATTGAGTGTTCAAGATGAGGGAGAGAATTGATGGGAAAAATGGGTGAAGAAATTTGGATTGAGGCTATCCCGCTTCTGTTGTTTCCCACTTGAAATGAGGCTCTGTTGTTAGCTGGATGTGGTAGACACTGGTAGAGGCCAACATACGAGGTATGGGTGCATCTGCTCTTAAGTATAAAGCACCTAATATAATAAGACACACCATTCCACAAAAGGGAAGGTCCTCTTATTCCAACTCTTGCAAGTGCATTAGTAAAAATTGGACAATCCAATGTGGATGTCTGCAGATTGTGGGTCCCTTGCCAAACCACCCAACTCTTTTGAACATGCCAGTTTCCCCCCCTCCCTCAAACATAGAACCTGGTTTCTCCCCTACTGCTATTTATACCTCACAAAAGAAGGAGAAAAAACATTGATTTGGTTGCAAATCTAATTGATTGTTTGTCCTCTGTCTTCATTGATCAAGTATTCACATAGCAACAATATACCATGAACATGGAACCATTGTGCACAAACACCTTACTTGCATACAAAGCACTTGTCTTTCATGTTGTTTTGATGCTTTTGATGATGATGCTGCTGCTGCTGCTGCAGTTGGACATCATCACTGGGCATATTGACAATTGGGGTCACTAAAAGGATTGACTCACTTCGAGATCACAATGAACCTCAACTTTGATTGACCATTTTGTGTAGGGTTCTTATTGGGGTACCTTGATTGTAAATGTACCCTCACTTGTTGATGTCCACCTTTTGGGTATTCATGAAATCATGAAATCTATTGTTTTTGTGATTGAAAGGGATTTGAGCCTTAACAATTCTACATTGCCTTGAATTTCAATTTTAAGAAGCTTTGAATTCATTTGGAACATTGAAAGGGTGAAAGCACACTACACTGGGATTGCTTTTGGCAAAAGTATGGATTTACAACTAGTAACAATATGCTCCAGAAGCTTGAATCTTTGTGATAAGCTTTTGACAATCCTAAAGAAAGAATTTGTGAAGATTTATTTGCTACAAGAAGGATTCTAGAGGAGGGATTTTACAAGAAGAGAAATTGATTGATCCATGACCTTTTCTGCCGCCCATGCTCCTGCTGATTTGGTCCACATCGCATCATCACTATAAGACTTGTCAAGCTCTATACTCACTCCTTTCTTGTCTTGCAGCCTCTCCATTTTCTCTAATGTGTATAGTGTATTACAATATGAAGACATTCATATTTCACTAATACTTCATATGTCATGCATAACTTCTTATGAGCTCTCTTCAATCCTAATGATTATTCTTTCATTTCTAATGAGTGTGTGTGTCTCCATGAATTAGAGTAAATGTTTTAATGTGTAATTCCATCATGGTATCAGAGCTAGGTTTAAAGCAATTTGTGTTCTTTTGATAATTTTTTGGTAAAAGGCTAGAATAGTGTTTCTTGAAATCAAAGTAGAGATTCACCACAAAATTTTCATAATCTTAGTCACAAATCATAAACATCTAACAAAACAAAAAATATATATCACAATTGATATCAATGCACATTGACATTTCAATAGATTCAGATTACTACACAACGGAGGAATTTAAAATCAATCGCATACTCGATGAATAATACTAAAAACCTGACATAAAAATGACTAAAAATATTATAGATTTGAATCATATTCCACATATGGAAACTTAAATTGATATTATTGTGTAAAATTGAAAAGGTTTGGTCTATCATCTTAGGTACAAAGATCAAACCTATTCCCCAACAACAGCCCAAACAACTACTGAAAGTCACACACTTTGTTGTAACTTTATTCATAAAAGAAGGCAAAGATCCTACTTAATATATTGATATAGGGACCAACTCAACACATGTCCCATGATGTTGGTGCATTCACCAACTATCAAACATGTGAAGAAGGCCAAGTGATTTATCTAGGTGATAATAACACACACAAAATCTATGGTCAACTAGGGGATGTGTCAATCATATTAACAAATGGCATAATAAAAGAAATCCTTAATGTATTACACATACATTAGAGAAAAAACCTTGTTTTTAACTAAGCAATTTGATAAGGCAAGTATAGAAATTAATTTGAAACATGATGGTAAATGTGTTTTAAAGAATAGAACTAGAGAAGAAGTTATTTCCCTTTGCACATTAAATCTTGAAATATATAAATTGGGAGAACCTTATTATGACAAATTAAAAAAGTTGTCCCTATTACTATGGGTATAAATAAAGTCAAATCATGGCACCAATGATTAGGTCACTTTAACAGCATTAGATTACATCAATTGATGTTTGTGTCCATAGGATTGATAATTTTCAAGAAGATGATTTTATTTTATTTTTTTGTAAAACATGTGTTGAAAGCAAACAACAAACGAATAAGTTTCCAAAATTTGAAGGCATTAGACCAACTTTGTTGCTAGGAATAGTTCATTTAGATGTATGTAGTCATATTCAAATTCCCACTAATTATGGTTGTTGTTTTTTTGTAACATTTATTGATGATTTTTCACGATATTCTATTGTGTATTTTATCAAATAAAAATTAAAAACTTTGATAAATTTGTTTAATATACAAATAATTAGTTGAAAATAAAATTAACAAAAAGATCAAAAATTTACAATTAGATAATGGTCAAAAGAATATAAGTTGAATGCTTTCAATCTATATTGTCAAGAGTATAGTATTCATTGGTGATTCATTGCGGTAGAGACCACACAACAAAATGGGGTTTTTGAAAGAAAAATTCATACATTGATTGGGCACCATTGTCTATGTTAATCAATGCCCATTTTCCTTTTTGGGGGGGGGGGGGAGAAGTTTTGTTAACTACCAACTATTTGTGGAATAACAAAATCACTCTTACATAAAACACCTATAGAAATGTGGTTTGGAATTAAACCCAATTTGTCATATTTACATGTGTTCAAGGATGTTGTGCTTACACCCATATTCATAAAAATAATAGACATAAATTAAATCCACATACACATAAATGTATATTCTTAGGATATTTTTAAAATTCCAAAACTTATCAATTTATGCAAAAATCTAACAAAAGAATATTTAGTTCTAGAGATTTTTTTGAAGAAAAATATGTGAAGTTGACATTAGATAAAACATTCTTTGAAGAAAATGAAAAAAATAATGAATTATTACTAGATCCTAGTTTTTTCCAATTGCCACAATACACAAGTGACATTCTAGTTCCTCAAAATAGTGTGTCAATGTCATGTCCTATAAATGTTGTTGCACACATTCATCACTTTGTTCCGAATTCTCAACTGCAAAATCAACAAGTGAATTCACCATTAGTTGAGTCTATTTCCAACATTCAAAAGTTGGGTCTTTCTATCCCATTAACACCCAATAATTGAGAGATTTCATATGTATTTGATGTATTATCATTAGTTGATGATATTCAATAGAAGTCACCTTTGTAAGAAGTTTATTCCAAATTCAAAGGCTAATAATTAATTGTGGCATTTGCATCACATATGTGACCAAAAAGAAAAGTTATGCTTCCATTTTCACCCAATTGAAACAATAGAAGGCATGAAAACAACTACACTTGATAAACATTGTCATCGTGCACACAAAGCTTTGATTGCACAATATATTATGGTTGATCCTATTACAATGGCAGAAGTTTGTATCCAAGCCTAATGCACATGCTTGGCCCGTGTATCCATTGAAGTTGAATTTACAAGTCTTATAAAAACAATACATAGGAGCTTACAACCTTACCTCAAGAAACAAAGGCAATCAACTCCAAATGCATGTTTAAAATCAAAACGAAAGCCCATCTATTGTTGACAAATACAAAACTCACCTTGTTACTCAAGGATATTCACAAGGTTCTAGTTTTGATTATATAGAAACATTTTCATTAGTCATGAAATTAAATTCCATTCAAGTCTTACTTGCTCTAGCTACAAAATATGATCTCAAGATACATTAGTTAGATGTTAAAACAATTTTTCTCAATGGTTATTAAAAGAATAAATTTATATGGAAATCCCAAAAGGTCTCCATGATACAAATTCACATGTGGTGTGTAAACTTCTTAAATCAATATTTGGTTTACATCAATCTTTTTGAACATGGTACCAAATATTTGAGAATTACCTCATTTTTAAGGATTTTCAAGAATTGAAGTTGGTTCAAACATATATAACAAACAAAAAATTAATGAAAGTTTCCAACTTATAGTAGTTTAAGTGGATGACTATGTATTTGTAAGTAATAGTCTACTAAGCAAAAGTTGAATTCAAGGTGATATTTCTTCAAGAGTTTGACATGATAGATGAAGGCCAACTCCGTTTTTACATCGGTAACCAAATATTTGCTAATAGAATAGAAGGGTGGATATTTTTGGATTAAACAAAATACCTCCATAATGAAGTTTTAAACTAATATGCCATGGCCAATTCAAATTCAGTTTGTACACCTATGGAATGAGTCTCATTATTACATTAGTACTCAAATCATTTGTTAATAAAGTAAAAGGGTGGATACTTTTGGATCAAACGAAAAACCTTCATAATGATGTCTTACAATGATATGCCATGGTCAATTCAAATTTAGTTTGTACACCTATAGAACAAATATCATTATTACATTAATAATAAAATTATTTGTTAATAAAGTAGAAGAGTGAATACTTTTGGGTCAAACAAAATACCTTCATAATGAAATTTTACACTAATATGCCATGGTCAATTCAAATTTAGTTTGTACACCTATGGAACGAATTTCATTATTACATCATCAATCAAATTATTTATAAATAAAGTAAAAGAGTGCATACTTTTGTGTCAATTCATTAACAAATTACTTGGCCAATTCAAATTTATTCTATACACTTATGGAACCTAGATTTATTTTTATTTTTATTTTTATTTGTTTTTTTTGTTTTGAAACTAAAATAATAATAAATTAGACGTCAATTTATCGTTACCCACTAATGGTCGGCAACTTCATGCATGCCATTGTAAATAGTCAACCATATTGTGCATATTATCATGGGGTACAAAAATTAGCAAGACAAATGATGAAAGGATATATCTAAGTTTAAATCCAAAACACAAAAAAAAAGGAAAAAAAAACACAAAGGTTAAAACCAAAAACATGAACTGTGTAAGAGCAAAGTATAATCAAATATTTATTGTAATGAAGTAAGCAAATGTAAACACCAAAAAAAAAAAAGGTTTTAGAACAAGATTATACTTATGACTAGTGTTGAAAAGATTGGAGATAATGGAAGGTCCTAGTTATATTCATACCCCTTTGGGAACCTAGTTTTTCCATGTGCCAATCAACCGAGGAAGTTTTTTAAAAGTCTTTTTAATTACAAATGAATTACAAGTTAATTAAAAGTGAATTATGAGTTAAATATAAGTGAATTAAGAATTAACAATGAATTGATTAAGAATTAATTGAAGGTGAATTAAAAGTAAATTATGAATTAACTAGAAGTGAACTATGAATTAACTAAAAACAAATTAGGAATTAACTAAAAAAGAACTAAGAATAAATTATGAATCATGCATGAACATCCCTATGAATGAACATTCGTCATGTGAAAGTTATGTCTATGACACATGTGCTATTAATAGTCATGCACAATAGTACATGTCTATTAATTGCTTGTTCATTGGCAAGCAATTAAGCATGTGATGTGTTACATCAAAGGCATTTTCCACATGTGTATAAAATACCAATGATCTAAAGGAGGCCATATTATGCATAGTTTTTCAAATGTTGATTCGGTAGGGGATAAATACATTCGTAGATCTACTTTAAAATATTGTTTCACTTGCGGGTGGTGTCTTAACATAGGCAATTAACAAACAAACTTATGTTGCATTATCCAACATAGAGAATGAATATATGACATTGTCAAAACCAATAATTGAAATTATTCGGCTTTGAAAACTTCTTTGAGAAATTGGTTTTATTTAAATGCATACCCCAAAAATATATTTAGATAGTCAAAGCATTATTGCATTAACTGCAAACCCTAAATATCATTCCCAAAGTAAGGACGTGGATACCCAATACCATTTTATTCATGAAGTAGTCCAATTTCACCACATTCAATTGGAATATGTTTCAATTGAAGACATGCCAACTGATGTTTTTACTAAGTCATTATTTATAGCTAAACATTATCATTGTTTACAAAAGATTGGAATGGTAATAATTCCACCTGATTTTCAATTATTTATAACAATAGAATCTTCAATGTCTTTACTTGACACAACAGGAATTAGCCAAACACAATTTCCTATTATTCCACACATACAAGCTTTTATGGCTCATGTGGAAGGCTCTCTCAAAGCTTATAAACTCTTTTCCAAAAGATAACCAAAATGGTCCAAGGTATGCATGCAAAATGGTCACATAAACATCAATAATAAACATTTAATCCCTAAATTAGCTCTTTTTCTTGGAGCTTGACCTTGTTTTTATCATCAAGACATACATAATCCAAGGTTTTGATGTGATTTTTTTGAAGTGGGAGCAACCATAATATTTGCCACCATAATTCACGTTTTCCTTGGTCCTAGCAAAAAATCTCCAACGTTGAAAGATACAAAGAATATTGTAATAATAAGAATCAAGTACAATTCTTACCACAACATGTGTCATTATGGGAGCAACCTCAAGGCAAAAATCAAAAGAGAATAAATAATTGTCACCTCCTAGATATGTGTCTAATTTAACAATAACAACTCAAATGTAAAAGAATTTCAATCACAACTTCTAAAATTCAAGAGTTAATAAATATGGTAGACAAGTTCAAATTTCAAGCATATGAAATGGCATCCATGTTGAAATCAATAACCATTGGATTTTCTTTCTATGGGAAGAAACATTATTACTGAAGAAACATTAAGAAGTCTAAAGGAACTACTATACACTATGTTCCAACACACAAAGAAACCCTATTTTTTCATAGATTAAATTATTTTCTTTCATGGAGATATTGAATATATGTATTGTGTATGTAGATATTTAGTATGTACAATGTATTACAATATGAGGACATTGTCATCATTGATCAAACTCACTCCTTTTTTCAATTGTTGTCATTTCATGATTGGACCTTAACTTAAAGTTCATGCAACAAAACCCAATTGAAGTTGTAATGCAACACTACATAAATTTCACATGTGGTTGCAACTATGAAAAATGATAACAATAACAATTGCATGCATAAAGCTCATCCCCACCAACATTTGGCCTAAGGAAAAAACACATGCAATCACACAAGGAAAAAATATTTTTCGCTATTCACCTTCACATAATTCTTGCTAATCCTTGTGTGCAAGGTGATGGCCTCAATTATTTTTGTGGGCACAAGGTAAGTTGTTAGCACACACTTTTCAATTTTGTGTTTGTGTTAAAAATGTGTCAAGACTTTTTTCTTTGTTTTTTTGTTCCTAAAAAGTTGTCATGTCTTGATTTGTAGTAAGTGTTGTTGAGACCGGCCCTCTTCTCCTCCTCACACATGAAGATGTTGCTAATTGTATTCAAGGGTTGTTGCTAACCATTGAGGATTTAACCTAATTTGTTGCAACATAAAACTTTTGTTTTCATGCATTTCATTTTCTATATTGTAGTAGAATATTGCTTTTCACTTTGTTTGGACCCATTAAGCACCCATGTCAAATTTCACAAAGGAAATGTTAAATACATTGATTAACACCTTAAATAACCGCATTATTTCCCCACCCCACAACATTTAACTCATTTGCATGCCATGTTGTTAGTAGGATATCCAAGAGAAAGATCACGTGTTCATCATCTCAAGCATTTGGTACTTTCAAGCAATTGAAATTGAAATATCATTATGCACCTGAGATGTTGCATCAATCACAAACAAATGGTTGATATGCATCACAAGAACTATGTAATAATAATAAAAGTAGGAAGACCAAACATTTGCAATGTCCACCATAATCAATTAAAATTAGTGTAAGGGCAATAATGGGTTTGATCACAGAGCTAGATAAACATTTTCCTACCCAAGAGCCAATGGTATTGGGATGATCTATCCCCAATATTGGATGTAACCTAATGTAAAGGCAACATTTTTGGGTCATGCCTGGGTGAGAACACATCACGGTGTTCATTTTTTACTATCATGTAAAGTTGGTAATTTTCATTGAGGGGATGTTGAAATTAAGGTCTATATAATTTTCACATTATAATCAAATGTTGATAAGGGCTCATATTTTAATAATATGAAAAAAGTAGTTTACATTGCAATTTTTTAAAAAAATCTTACATTGTGAAAAGTTCATAAAATGGACTCCATGTTTACCATTTTCTCCCCACCCTAATGTGTGTTTCACCTTGCAATTCCTAAGGCACATTTTTGCCATCATTACAAGAAATCGTGGCTTTTCAAAAGTTATACTTGATTAGAATGTTTGTGTTGACCACCTTGACTAAAGGTGCGAGGCATGAAAAACATGTGGTTCTTTAAACTAGTTATTTTTTATTAAGGCAACCTTTTTGTTTAGGTGTTAATCCAAGCATTTAGTTAAAAAGGACCCAAAAAAATTGTTCAATCAAGATCACCAAGGTTGTCAAATTGGTCATACCAATTTGACACTTAATCAAATCAACCATATACCTTCCAACAAATGCATATTCTAGCTTACTTTTTCATTGCATGGGAATTTAACAAATCAATAGGTAATGCTTATAACATATATATTGTTAGCCTAGATAATAATTATAAAATTATTATAATATAATAGTTAACTTGGCATATTTAATTTACTTGCTAGACCTAGTCTACCTAGTTAGGCCTAGTTAATAGGTTAAGTAGGTAGATATGTTGGTGGGTGGGTGGGTGGATAAGGTAAGATTAACTTATTTACTTAGTGACCTAATGCTTACTTACCCATATATATTTATTTATATATACCAAGATTTGGAATAAACATGTCAAATGAATGAATTGGCAAAAAAATCATATTTTGAAGTTTGTGGTTCATTGGTGAAGGATTTGGTTTATTTTCATGAAAATGAAAGGTTCAAATCCTCAAACTTGCAACCTATTCACATTTATAACTAACTAAGCTAGTTTATGATAACTTAGGTAGCATGTGACAAGGTAGGGTAGGCAGGACTTTATGTATGGTGAGAAGGTAGGTAGACTACCTATTTACTTAGTTTTGATTTACCTACCTACTTATGACCTACCTAGCACTAATAAATTATTATCAATTCCATTTTTTGAAAATCATTTAATATTTGTGAATGGGGTTATATAAATTTTGGCCAAAAAAATCATCAATTGGAATTGACAAATTTTTTGGACATATTAATTATAGTCAAAATTATAGTACAAAAGACATTCGTCAAAATGGGATAGGTCCAAAGCAACTTGTCTAAAATGACACACCAATCAAGTTGGAAAAAGGGGCAAAAAGACCAAAAGGGAAGGGGGGTTTTTTGATTGAATTTTCTAGTAAAAAAGACCATGATTTCTTGTAGTGCATCCTAAAATAGTATTTCTATTTATATATGTGATTGGTTGGTTGTTATATTTGTCATTGTTTGATCAACATGTCTTTTTTTTCATGTGTCCTATGAAGGTTATTAGCCATGTTGCCTTGCATCTATCACAATTAAGGAACCCTACATTGGTAAGATGTGGGGATGGTTTTTCTTAATGGCAAACAGCTCACAAATTGTCAAATATATGAAGTTTGGAAGATGACAATTTGTGATGATTCTTAGTAGTGTTGAAGATGAACATACTTTTTTTATATCGAGTTTCATGAAATTTAAGTTTTGCAATTATTTAATCACAAATCTAGACATTGCGATGTGCATGCATCTAGAACAATTTTATGGGATGGACTCTTTTCCTTTTTACATTACAATTCAAGAATGGACCAAGGCAAAAGTTCATTATGATGAGCAATAGTAGTTGGCTAAAAAGTTAAATAGCTATGTTTTTTATTAACCAAGTTTAAAGAATAAGTTTTATGTGCCTTCTAGGCTTACTTTGAATAGGCAATAACATTGAGATTCTTCATTGATTTTTTTCAACAAATTGGAAGGAGATGGACTTTCCAAATGGTTTTCAACAAATATGAAAGGTGGAATTTCTTCTTGCTTTCTTTTCTTCATTGTAAGTGGAAGTTCATGGTTTGTTTATGGCTTGGGGGTTGATGGACTTGTTTTAGCATTTGCATGTGCATGAAGGTTTGATGGGTTGAATTTTTGGCATTTGCAAATGCTTCTCGATAAGTAGGATTGTGTGCGCTTAAAGACACAACAACAAAAAGACAATAATGCAAATTATAAATGGATTTTCAATTTGCAATTGAATTAGGTTTAGACACTATCGTTGCCCATTTTGTGTAGAATTCCTCCCACTCCAATTGGGGAAAATCCAAAATTAGATTGGGTTTCAAATCCCGTTGAAGGCACATTGATTATGTGTTTAGTTTTGATCTCATTCTAGGATGAGAATTTCACACATGCATTATATGCTTAAGTCACAAATATTTGGACTTGCTACTCATTGATGTTCCTCAACTCCCACCATTTACTTGGTTTTGGTAGCCAAGTATGGTGCTTTGAGTTCCATTGTGGTCACACCTAAAAACTAAAACTTGGAAGCATCTTTGTTGTCAACAACTTACATTCTTGAAATTTCCATGTAGTCCTTAACTCACACAAAATTCATGAGCTATAGCAAAAAAAAATTCATATTTTCCTATGGAATTTCCTTGTCATTTGTTTAAACATCCCAACACATGAAGAAAGAAAAAAACACTAATGTGAACAATGAACATGTGTACTAACCCTAATCTACAGTTGGTCAATAGCACTGGTCCTAGTTCAGTAATCAATACCTAAAAATAGAATGACTTCCAAATTACCTTAGGAAAAAAATTCCCAAAAAAATTCTCAATTTATGTTTCAAATGTTCACATTTTCCATTACAAGTTCATTGTAATGAATGTCCATGAATTTGTCTACAAAAATGATGATTGAAGTGAGAAGGGCAAGATGCCATTCCATCAAGTCATAACATATTCCATGGTAGAAAGTATCACGGAATATGAAACGGTTGCAATTCCACCAAGGAATGTCGTTGAGAGAGAAGAAGGGCAAGATGCCATTCCGTCAAGTCGTAACATATTGTAACATTAGAAGTCAAATTGGCGGAATAATCAAAAACAAAAGTGGAACCAGCAGATGACCACCTGTCCCACTCGGGAAAAACCCTAAAAACGCATGTAAATACGCCACCAGTACCGGTTCCGACTATGTAATGGGCCTGTTCCACCTAAGAACATGGGAAGCCCAGTAGGTTTCACACCAGTCCAGTTACGTCGTAACCGGGTTCGATAACCAGGGTCTGTTCCAGTCGATCTTCTGACAGTCCAATGGTATTTGGACACCTCGGCCAAGAGCCACATCATCAAAGCGACTCATGCGTGAAATAATTCTCAGTTGGACAATAGTTAGTTAGTTCCGTGACATATTTTCGCCACGTGGCTTTTTAAATGAAAAAGGCCTGCAACTATTGAAAGTCGTACTTAGTGCTGCTGACCACCTCATGCAGCGCCCGACTCGGGATAACGGTCTTATCCACCACGTGTACAATGCCACGCACGCATTTCGCAAGCACCTGGAAGCTCATCATCACGTAAAAAAGCGCACTGAACGACTCACTAATTCACGAAACTCCAACTCACTAACAACTTAGGCTTCAGGTAGGTTTTACATAAAATAAGAAATTAAAAAAATAAATTTAACCCAAACCTCTGATTAGGAGATGCTAATCAGAGGTTAAGTCAGAATTATCTTCTCCTGAGATAAGGATTAGGCCGCTAATCAGCGGTTTAGTGAATCGGGCACAGCAGCAGCGTCTCGGGAGCGCAAGCTTGTTTGTTTGCGCGTTGCGCGACGACGACGACGACGAAGAACAAGAAGAAGAGGAAAGCCTTTTTTGCAGCGATCAGATCTGCACAAAAACACAGAGAGAGGCGACGATTTGATTTTCCACTCTCTTTCTTTCCTCAGTGCAATGAGAGTGAGAAGGAAGGAAGAAGCGAAAGTGAAAGAAAGAAATTGCGAGGCAGAAGAAGAGTAGTAGATGCTTGTCTTTTGTTTTGGGAAATTGGTTTTGTGAAAGGAAAGGAAAGGAATTGTTGGCGAGGATTATTGGCATGGAGTACAGCGATGATGCGGTTCTTCAAGTTTTGCCGATCGGACCTTCCTCAGTGCTTGGTAGAGTATTGGCTTTGAAATTGCTCTTTTGTGGATGGTTGAGAGAAGGCCGTGTCGTGTTGTGGACGAAGGTGTTGCGTGTTTTTGCGGTGTGGAAACGTTCTTTGTTCGGATTTTGGCTGCGGAGTTTGTTCGCATGGCTCAACCCTCGCAACCCCAGCGTGTTGCTCATCGCGGCTGTGTTGGCGACTATGCTGCTAGGGAGAGCTAAGATGCAGTCGCAGAAGATGGAGCGGGCTTATCGGCGCAAGTTTTGGTCAAATCTGATGAAGACGGCGCTCACGTATGAGGAGTGGGCGCATGCGGCCAGGATGTTGGATAAGGACAAAGGTCGCCGCAAGGACTCCGACTTGTATGACGAGGATCTGGTGCGAGCCAAGCTTAATGAGCTTCGTTTACGCCGTCTGGAAGGCGGTGTGAAGGATATCCTCTTCTGCATTCGTGCTGACCTCGTGCGCAACCTGGGCAACATGTGCAACCCTGAGCTGCACAAAGGTCGCCTCCAGACCCCTCGCCTCATCCAAGAGTACATCAATGAAGTCAGGTAACCGGGCTTGCTTTCTGCCTCTCTCCTCTCTGTCCCACTCCCTCCCTCCCTCCCTCCCTCGTATTGTGTTCTCTGTCAACAGCTTCGGTGCACTATCAACAGCAAACTACAGCAATTTGTAAAGAGAAAAAAAATTGCTTTCATCTGCAATTTGGTAGGATGTTTGTTGCATGCCTGTTGCAAGAAAAAAAGCACACACTGCCTGGTTGGTGAGAATGTGTTGTTTGCACATGGCTGTCATGTGTTTGAATGAATTCCTGAAACCATCAAGTATGACAATGGACATGTGTTTGAATGAATTCCTGGAACCATCAAGTGTGGCAATGGACATGTGTTTGAGTGAATTTCTGAAACCATCAAGTGTGGCAATGGACATGTGTTTGAATGAATTCCTGAAACCATCAAGTGTGGCAATGGACATGTGTTTGAATGAATTCCTGAAACCATCAAGTGTGGCAATGGACATGTGTATGAATTTTGGAAATCATCAAAGAATGGCAATGGACATGTGCATGTATTCCAGAAACCATCAAGTATGGCACTGAGGAAAGCTTTGACACTCATGATGGGATTCACATTCGTCTTGGTGGATGCACATTAGTAATGACTTCTGTTCTTGCGCGATCCTAGAATGGAAGAAGATACAGCTCCAGAATTTCTTCTTCCATGCCTGTTGATACATCAAAGCCTCTCTTCTTGTTCATATACTCTTATGGTTTGAATTCAAACTGTTAAATATGGCAATTGATGTGTTTGAATACCTGAAACCATCAAGTATGGCACTGATGAAAAGCTTTGACACTCATGGGACCATCATCATCTTGGTGGCTTCACATTTTGTAGTTGTTCAAGGCAATGAATGGCTTCTGTTCTTTCACAATCCTAGAATCAAAGATACAGTTCAAGGAGTTGTTCTTCTGTACCCTGTTGGCACATTAAAGTCTCTTTTCTCTTCATATACTTATGAAGCTTATGACAGCAAGCCTGGAAAAGCATGTGCTCACACTGCACTGTATTCAGAAGTAGGCTAAGAAAGTGACTGCTTCTATTTTGTTTTCATGTCTGGCTCAGCAGCTTTTTATCACATCTTGTTGCAGTTCTTTTGAATGCCTGAGGCAATTGTCAATTGCTTGTCTTCTTGCTTGGGACGGTCATTTGTGGAGGCTAGATTTCTGTGATATCTTCTTGATCTTCTACTCAGGTTTGATATGTTTCCGCTGTCCTCTTGGAGTTGTTGATGTATTGAATTTGGTCCTTTCCAGGTATCACCTGCGAGCAGTCTGTGAGACTGATTCTGAGAGCTGCACAGCAGAGGAAAAGATTGCATTCATCCATGAAACAAGGCATGGATTTGGACGCACTGCTCTCCTTCTGAGTGGGGGAGCTGCATTAGGATCGTTTCATCTTGGGGTTGTGAGGACACTGATAGAGCACCGCCTTTTGCCTCGGGTAGTTGCAGGTGCCAGTGTGGGCTCCATCATCTGTTCTTTTGCAGCCACTCGAACCTGGTCAGAACTTCAGAGCTTCTTTGATGATCCAATGCCTCCAATGCATTTCTTTGAAAGTATGGGGAGCATCTTTGCAACAGCACACAGGTTGTTAACAAGAGGAGCTGTGCATGAAATAGGGGCATTGCAGAGGAAGATGAGGCAATTGATTGGGGATTTGACATTTCAAGAGGCATATGATCTCTCGGGTCGTGTGCTTGGGATTGCAGTGTGCTCACCCCGAAAGCTGGAGCCTCCAAGGTGCTTAAACTACCTCACATCTCCACATGTGGTCATCTGGAGTGCAGTTACTGCATCCTGTGCATTTCCAGGCCTTTTTGAAGCCCAAGAGTTGATGGCAAAAGACCGGAGTGGACACCTTGTGCCCTATCACACACCTGCACAGGTTTGTTCCAACAACCTCAAGATTTAATTTCACATTTGTTCATGAAAATTGTATTTCTGTGTGGCTGGCATGGCCATGCCATTCAATTATTCACTCCTGACAATATCAAAATGCCACAGGTGGGTCCAGAGGAAAAGGGGATAGGGAAACGACAGTGGCGTGATGGCACTTTAGAGAGTGACTTGCCCATGATGCAGCTGAAGGAGTTGTTCAATGTGAACCATTTCATTGTCAGTCAAGCAAACCCACACATTGCCCCACTTCTCCGGCTCAAAGAAATTGTGCGAGCTTATGGAGGAGATTTTGCTGGGAAGGTGGGCAAGAGTTCTATCCCCAACTGTGAATTCTTTCTCCAATCCAAAAGGTCATTTAAGCTTCGAGGAGCAAATTCCTCCAGCTCAAAAAGCAAAAGGGACCTATGGCGTCAATTCTGTTTTGTGAGAATATGGTAGCAAGATTTTATGACAATGTCTACCTGGAATGGGGGGGTTGCAGTTGGCACATTTGTTAGAGATGGAGGTGAAACATCGCTGCAAACAGGTGCTGGAGATGGGTTTTTCAGCATTTGGGCTGGCCAAGCTATTTGCACAAGACTGGGAAGGTGATGTCACCATTGTCATGCCTGCAACCTTTGCCCAGGTAAACATCAAATTGTTTGTCATGGAATACCAGGACAGGGAAAGTTACTACTATGTGATTTGAGATCAGACCAGTATATGTCACAGTGGGGATGGAACACAGCCCCTTGGCAATTGTCCACTTATCCAAGATTGCAGTGTCTCTGAGTGGTCCAGTATTTTCAAGTTGAGCTAGTGATGGTCAAATTGCGATAGGAAGCAATTTCCTCAGTAGAATAAACTGCAATGTTCAGGCAATACATTGCACTTTTTTCTCGGCTGAAAAATGAGCAGATCTTGCTTTGTGCAATCTTGTTTCAATCAGAACAGTTGTATGACTATGGAGTAGCTATCTGCTTCCATCAGTTCATTTGGGCCAACTGTAAGTGGGTTGCCAGTAGACCGTTTTTTGTTTGATTTGTGTTTCCCTTAAGGTTTGCTATATTGAAAACATTGGGTGAATTGTTTTTTTCCAGTTTGCTAAGATAATTACCAATCCAACAGCAACGGACCTGCGGAAGGCAGTGATGCAAGGACGACGCTGCACGTGGGCCAAGCTGTCTGCCATACAGGCCAACTGTGGCATTGAACTAATGTTGGATGAGTGTGTTTCTGAACTCAACCGCCGTCGCAAGATACGGCGACAGGCAGAACGCAATAGCACTGCACAAGCACATGGGGGGATGGGGCGCTCCTCATCGGCCACCAAACGGATACCATCATGGAACAATATGGCACGAGAAAATTCCTGGGGATCAATGGATGAAGAAGGCATGGACACAGCATTACAACTGGGGGGTCCTTGGGGTGGGCCATCATTGAGGAAGCTCAGACCTGTGCGTATCAGCCATGATGGCAGTGACAGTGATGACAACATGGATTTTAGTCAGCTGTCATGGACTAGAGTTGGGGGGCCATTGATGAGGACTGCATCTGCAGCTAAATTCATCATGTGTTATAATGGAGAAGTGGATGCAGGGACAGGTGCTACCCAAATTGAATTGCGAGGGCAAGAGAGTGGGGAGGAAATTGATGGGACTAAGCTGTCTACAAAATTTCCGGGTGGAGGCAATGGGGAATTGCGGAGTGGCAAACGGGCCAACAAGATATGGGACAAAATAGTCAGTGGTAGTGATGTTCAGGTTCATGGTGGTTGCGAAGGCAAGAATGATGAATTAGGATCTTCAGCATTTGATGGCAGAGGCTTTTCTTTCCCTTTGCAGAAGTCAGTTAGCTTGGACAGAATGACTAAGAATGAGGGGCAAGCTCAAGAGAAACAAAAACATGGGTTTAGATGTGGCAGTAATGCAGCATGTGAATGTTCAGGGTTGGAAAGGACTGCTTCTTGTGACTGCTCAAATCCAGATAAGCGATTTGATTGTGAACAGCCATGTAAAATTCCTGACCTTCTATCCCAATCTCCAGATAGTGCCAAAGTAACTGGCAGCAAAGAGGACTTAGAGCAAATTGCTGTGCCTAGTGGAGTAGATGACGAGGGAGCAGCAGAGATAAGTATGGGGCAGGCTTTAAAGTCCACTTCACGACAAGCGCAATCTGAAGGCTTGCAGGGGCGTGCATTAGAACGAGGCGCTTTTGGCTCCTTTCTGAGAAAGTAGGGGATCATGAGCAGGTTTTTTCTTAAAGTGATTCTTCCCCTGTGATTTGGCCATTGGAGTCTACAATCAGCCTCTAGTCAAACAAGGATTCTTACAAATCAGTAGTTCTTAAGTACACTCACACTTGCCTTCTGGTTAATTTGTGGAGATGGAAAATTTCTATTCAAATCAATTATTCTCTCTTTAGAGAAAACAATTCCTAGCTAAAAGTGGGCACCAGTTGTAGGATCAGTACAAGTTTTTCTAAATGGTAGGCCAACTGAGGAGGGACCCTTTGAAGATGGGAAGACATTGAATAGGGATGATGATCTCCTCACAGTTGCAGTGGAAGAGCTGAATGCTTTCATATTGTCCCGGATTTCCTCCTTTACTGGACTTGTTCCTGATGCCTTTGTCAGAAGTGCATCAACACTGCTGGGTGATGCAATTGTGTAAGTTGGGTACTTCATTGTTGTGTTGTCTTCAAATTGTTTGTTTTGGAGATCAATCTGCAATTTCCATATAGATAAAAAGGGTTTGGGTTCAGTGCTTCTCTTACAGAGATGACCCAGTCTCGTCGTGAGTTCTTGTGGCTAGCCAGTTTACTTTTGAATTTGACCACAGAGGTGGTCAGTATCTTGGAAGATGCAAGAGGCTTTTTTCAACCCATGAATTCTTTAAGGTTTGCAAAAATATGTCCTTTCATTCAGTCTGCATTCTTTCACTGCTTCAATCTCAAGTCTTTGACCTGATATGCAGCGATTGAGATTCTATGCAAGGCATTCTTACTGCATCCTGTATCACACCCTACCGGCAATCTTCAGCTACAAAGCAAGATTCACAATAATAATGTTGTTGACATGAAAGCTTTCAGATATGTCTAGATTGCATGCAGAATCCTGACATAATTCTTGTCCTATGCAATCCATCCTCCACTATTTCTTGTCTTCTGCAAACTATTCTGCACTATTCTTGTATGGAAGGAATGGGGATGTCATTTGCCATCTACCATGTTTTTGAGATCATGATATTCTGGCAAGGCAACTTTTAAGGGTGTAAAACCACATGACCTTAGATTACAGATAAAGCAAAAACAAACCTTTCTTCATGTTTTCAGAGTCATTAAGTGAAGAGACTAGATCGAGGCATATCCAATGATCTTAGTGTGTAAAACCACTTCCATGTTGCAAATGATTGGTGCACAAACAATTCAACAACGTTTTGCTTTCCTGAGCTACTGCAATTGAAAACTAGTGAAGATCCAGGGAAAAGACCATATAGTTATTTATGCTCCTTATGCACAACTGCAATGGAGGCACGGTATTTCACACAATGGCATCAAAAGGAATATTGAATTTATATATTCCAAAAAACTGTTCTTAGCATCATCACTGTCATTCGATTTGGAAGCAACCACTAGATGCAATCTACCATTAATGAAAAAATCACTCAGCCTGTGCAGACTAGAATGCTTACCTGCCTGACACAAAACGGTCTGTTCCCGCTACAAGTCAAAACTATGGACCTATGTATCCCCTTCTACTTCAGGTTGTCTATTACAGGCAAAGGATTGTCTAAAAAACGTGAACCCGTACAACACCAGCCAAGATTTAACAACCAAAGATGTAAGTGGCTGATGATCTTCAAAAAACTACAAAAACAAGGAAACAAAAAACCACTCTCTTCTCTCTGAGAGTGGATTCAGTAGACTCACTACAAGATGCGATCAGACAGTGAGGGCAACCTATTGAAAAAGTTCAATGGCACCGCAGGCAGAGGGTCTTGGAAGCACGGGTGTCGCATGATATACAGACCCAGAAGAAGCACCACCACTTTGAAAGGAGTGACATATAGCAGAAGTGCTGCTACCAAACAGAAGCCAATGAAGATGGCAGTTGCCCTGGTTCAAAGCCAAGCCAACAAAAAGAGATGAAGAAAGAGATGAGGGAGCATCATCAGACTTGCCAAAGCTTATGTAAACCCTAAACCCTACTTAAATCAAGTTGCAACTCTGATAGCTTTCAAAAACAAAAGGAGAATAATATTTATTGCCCAGTACCTTGGATCTCGCCAACTGAGAAGAGACAGCAGCCTCTCTCCCATAGTAGCAAGACCTCCAAGAGCATTCTGTATTCTTCCAGAAACTCCTCTCAACCTCTCATACCTGAACTTCAATACCTGTATCAAAGAAACGTACTGCCATATTAGATCAATAGCAAATATAACTTCCTGCAGGAATGAAATCTGCTCACTGGAAAAATACTAAAAACCAAAAACTTTGACTATGTGTATTATATGTAGAAATACTGACCTCCTGTGCTTTGTTAGCTGGCACAATGTTGAATTCTTCCTCCAATTCATCCAGATCACCTATATGCTCCCCTTGAGAGAGTTTAGCATCCATGAAAGGAGGTGCTCGAGCTCGGAACCGATAGTTCCATGCCCCAATCAGGAACAGGTACAGGAAAAGCGTGGGAAGTAGAAGCTCTGGGTACCAAACAAGAATGAAGAAGAGGAAGTGGACCAGAAGTGTGGTCACAGGGCTTTTCCAGCTGCAAATGTCGGCGAACAAACTTGTTATTGTCATCACACCATTGAGCACGGCCTGCAACATGAGCAGACAAAACCATAATTCTTAGACAAAAATATAACATTCTCCTTCATTATTGAGGCAGGTAAATCTTCAGGGGGGGGCTGCCATATCTTTCTGACAAAGGATATGTCATTTCCAACAAGGGGGTTTAGGGTTTTAGGGTTCACCATAATCCGATAGTAGTTAGCTTTGCTCCTGCGCATGCTCCAGCGCTCAGCATCAGTGTCCAGCATAAACTGCACAACCTCTTGACGCAGTGCTGGTTCTGATCTCATGAGTCTCAATGCAACCATGTTCATGGCTGCAATCCGAAGACTCTCCGCCTGCTTGTGATCAAGAGGGTAAAAATAATGCATTCTTGGCAGTGGAGGCTGCAGATAAGCATGCATCAAATTCAACTTTGATGCAGACGAGAGTCGCACAGCAAGCTCTAGCTCGCCCATTTTCTTTACACCCTGTGGTGTGACAACAAGCAAAGGGTAGGCATTCGTGTACACCCGATCACTCTCCAGTGTTGATAAGCGAATGCGGATCTTCCCAATGGGAAGATCTTTGATGGTTGGTGCCATGTCTGGATTTGCATGCCTGTAAAACATGGGAGGGAAAGAGAAACATTAGAAAAGAAGAAACAAAATAAAGCATCAAATAGATGTATTCCTTTTTAGGGTTTAAAAGTTGTTTAGAGCAACAGCAGTGGGAATGAGAAAAGAGCCTGTTTACCTGTTGTCAAACACACCTACTGTGAGCACAGTACACGGATCATAAACTTCCCAGGTGTATTGCTCATTCCAACGAGGACTGAAGCTCTCAAAAATAGTCCTTGTCCGAACCCACTTTGGACCATATTTGGCAACACAGTATGCATCAGTGCTACCCCATTTGTCCTTGGTGGATTTCATAGGAAGAAGGCTGTTGGCACCAAGGATACCCAGCTCCACAATACCAAGAGCAGGTCTCCAGAGCTGCTTCGCTGTGGGGCGATTGCTGCTAGTGTAGTTGGGAGACTCATCCATAACATGATAGCCACCATCTAAGGAAATACGCACATGAATGCGCCCACTTAATAGTCCTTGGCCACCCGTTTTTCCAAGCACATACCACCTGGGTACAAAAAAAAGAAAAAGAACATAACTTGAGCACAAAAAAATCCTAAGTACAACAACCCTACGCAGAAACAAACAAAAAAGATACAAAAAGTGGGATTTCAAAACACTTTGAAGGCACACACCTTGAAGGCACTGGGCGACCATCAATCCGCCGTTCTACACTGCTCAATGGGATTCTCACTTCCCCGAGAATCTCCTCCTGCAATAAATAATAATCATAGAGCCGAAAAACCCAAATTGATACCCAAAATTAAATGTGCCATACTTTTGGAACAATTATATTGTATGACAAAGAGAATTGGTTAAATTTGTGAAAATTCCTATAAGATGAACAAGTGACCTTCAATAGTAGTAGCAAAATCCCCACCACTTACTTTGTTTCCAACTCGCTCTTCAATGAGAAGATGCAACAATTCATCAAATGGCTCAGCTGCAACAAACATCAAATCCTCATTCCAGAATGGGCTGGTGGCACTCTTCACCATAGCCACTCTTGACTGTACAAGTTGATATGGACCAACAATTGCCTTCACATACTGCAACCAATAAAGAAAAATTATGTGCACAAGATTTGACATCCATGCATGGTGACTCCAGAGGTCAGATTTTCAACTCTGAAAGTCTGGAGGAGTGTAACAGCGAAAAGCAGATAAATACTGCATATGGAAGAAAGTGCAGCTATTGACTACACACTAGAATCCACAAAAATACACTACAACAAGACATACCGGTTCTGGTAGTCGTCCTTTGTCACGAGGATTTAAATCTTGAGCTTCAATGACGTTCACCCGCAAGTACCACAACTTGGGTGACAGATAAACTTTGGATCGGAAATGGGCATGTCCACCTGTGTCAGAGTGCCATGCTTCAGGAAACGCTTCATCAGCTTGCGTACCCCACCAAACAGCAAGCATGATTTCACCTTGCACTCTGCCCCCACCCTTTCCAGTCTTGGCTTCGAGTTTGTACCATTGTGGAGCCAGTGGGCTTTCTGGAGGCTTCCTCTTTGGGACCTCTGACAAATCAAGCATGAGACCTCCAAGGAAATCATCCTTCAAAAGCTTGTCCTATTATTAAAAAAAAAAGATTGTTCAACGTTAGCACTTCCAAAACACACAAGGGCACTAAACCCTAAACCCTCTTCATCCTCATGAAAATCAACAACAGAATTACTTCAGCTATGCTGCTACATAATGCAAGAATGCTTTCTGAGGTCAAACCAGCTAAATCCACCGACCACAATAATACCAGGAAGAAAAAAGCCTCATACCGCATCCCATGCTGTCAATTCTAGTGTGCCCCCTTGCACTTTGTCTTCACCAACAGCAAACACTTGATTCCATTCGGGATCTAGGCTACGTTTGATAATCTTCGTCTCCGCCTTCAGATTCCGCAGTGTCAATCTCACATACTGTTGTTATTTGTGGCCCATGCCAAAACACACACACACCCACACATACAATCACCAAGAGCCAAAATTGGGTGGAGAGTGAGGGTTCTAGGTTTAAGGTTCTTGAGAAAGAGCGAGAGAGAGAGAGATCAAGCCAAGAAAGAGCCCAGATATCAGACAGCACAGAAAAGCCCAATGAAGAACAAAAAACAAAATCTATATACAGCGCACTCTCGAACGAGAATTTCATAAAATCTGGTGTTGTTGTTGTTGCACGGACCTCTGAATTTTTTCAATCAGGTAGCTGTTGTTGCATGCAAGCATGCAGTCCAAGAAAAAGACTTACAGGATCACTGGTCCGCTCGGCATCTTTAGCAGCAAGTCCTCGTGCTTTTACCACACGGATAAACAAGAATGTCATCTGCTCAACGAGGTCGTAGTGATGGTTGTAATCAACTGCCTTGCCGAGATCAGGATTGGTTTCCTTGATTGTGAAATCTGTTTCCGGAACTGTGAGGAGCAAATTGGAAGCTCTCATGCCGGCACCAGCTTGCGGCTGCTGCTGCTTGTCTGCTTTCATTCCTGTTCTCACAATTTTTCCATCCTTAGCAAAATCGCCCTGTTGTTGCTTTTGTTCCTTCTGCATCTGATCAGGGCTCATGTAAACTTTCAAGCTGCAAAAAAGCCCACCAGAGAAAGAAGAATTCAAACAAAACCCAGAGAGAGAGAGAGAGAGAGAGAGAGAGCTTCACGACTTCATGAGTCCACTTCAGTTGCAAAAACAGCAACCCGCAGATGCATATTCAATCTACCAGAAAGAGGAGCCCCATACCCAAGATCTCCTTTGATTTGGGAGAATAAGCCTCGTTTCTGCAATGGGTACCACCTTGCAGCTTCAGGCGGCTTGGAAGGAACACTGTGAATAGAAATGGTCACTCTCCCCAGAAAGCTGCTGCGTCTACCAGCGGGAGTGCCATCACTAGTCTTACGTTCACTGTGGACATTGAGCTCCAGGTCTCCACCCGTCGCTAGATCCGACATTAAGAATTCGAACTACAACACCCACAAACCGAAAACCGAAAGACAGGTGAAACCCAGCTGCTGACAATTGCAAATCCAGCTACAAACAACACTTAGATCGCTGATCAGCTGCTCGACTTGTTTGAAGGAAGACGAAACTCGTGCTGGCTTTGCGCTCGCGCAATTCACAGCATTTTTTCAAATTTATTTTGGCAAAGAGAGGAGATACAGGCACTGTATGTACCTTCTCGTTCCAAGTGGGGTCAAGATCCTTGATCTTCACCTTCGTCCTTTTGCGCTGTCCGTCGTAGTCCAGCTGGGCCCGGTAGCAGAATCACAATCACAAAAGCAAGCCCAAAAAACTCATCAAAACCGATTTTGATGCGACAACAAAGCTCAGAGAGAGAGAGAGAGAGAGAGATACCACGCAGTATGCATTGCATGAGCCTTCACCATCTTTGGGCATCAACCCTTTCGCCGCCAACACCTCCACTACAAGTTTTCGTGCATTCCCCGCCATGACAGACAGAAAGACAAACAATCCACACACGTACGTAGCCAAAGGAACAATAGAAACAAAAGGACAGAAACTCCGCCTCGACGTCCGTTACCACGGCGCAGCCACAAGCAAGTAATTATACCTGACTCAATTCAGAATGCTTTGTCTCCCTCTCACTCACTCACTCACTCACGATCTCTCTCATTGCCGAGCGAGAGGGCGAGCGAGAGAGCGAGATCAAAGACAGACAGAAGCCGGAAAAGGAAAAAGGATACTCACAACAACACAGCAACCCAATGCAGCAAATACATGGATCATCAAACTAGGAAGCTGAAAAAGAGAAACAGACACCAAAAAACCAACCAAAACAATTCTCAGATTCGTCTTCCACAAGAATTCTTCGACAATCATGCGAGCTTTTGTACAAACGACACAAAATCATCGCTGCTTTTCTTTATTTCTTCTTCCTCAAATTCTGGTGCCTTTGCTTGTTTCTTCTTCTTCTCGAGGCTTGTTCGTTCTGGTGCTGGTCAGTCCCTTTCTTTTCTTTTTTTGGGTGGGGCGAAAAATCGCCAAAAAATGACACAGTTTTCTGAAAATGAAATATTTTCTGTCACAAATTCTCTTTTTTTGGAAAAAAAAACATTCGCCTAAAATGAAACACAAAACTCTTTTTTTTTTGGGAAAGGGTTTCGCCACAATTTATGCTTACTGGCTACTTGTCTTCTTAAGGATTCTTTGAAATGTGGTGGTGGTGTGCAGTCTTTTTTCTCTACTTTTTTTTTCTGGGGCGAAAAATCGTCATAAGGCGACAGATACACAGTTTTCTGATTAATGAAATATTGTGTCGCAAATTCCCCTTGTTCTTTTCTTCTTTAAAAAAAAAATTCGCCTAAAAGGGACAGAAAACTGTTTTTTTCTTTTTCTTTGGGGGTGGGGGGAGGGTGTCGCCACATTTACGCTTTACTGGCTACGAAGAAGACTAAGTTCCTTTAAATTTTTAATTCGCCAGTATTAAGCAGAAATCTGCCTAGGGATGATGCTCGCCACACTGGCTTCATCAGGAAATTGAAAAAAAGAAAAAAAAAATGTGCTACTGCTGGCGGAATTGGTAGTTAGAAGAAGACGTTTAGTTTTGTTTCCGTTAAAGAAATAGCGGCGGAAGTATAAATGGTGGCGCTGCTCGCACATTCATCTCTCATTACTACTCTCTTGTACCACACACTCTTTTCTCTTTTGTTGTACTCGCAACACACACAAATTGAAACATGAAGACGAAGAAGAAGAATTGAAGAAGAAAGGTTCCAGTAAGTAAGTAAGTAAGTCGCCAGATTTCGAGGGATTTAAATTTGTTTTTCCCCCCTCAATAGCCAGATTTTTTATGATAATGGCGACTTTAGACGATGGTCCAAGGTCCAAGGGACCAATGAATTCAAGCAATCTTATTGGTCGAAAGCTTTAAATTGGTCTCAAGGCCTTTAAACAAGGGTCCAAGGCCAAAAAGTGGCAAATCGAGGCTAAACTTACATGGCACCTGTTTTGGAGGGAAAATCAATTGGTTCAGACCAAAAAAATAGTGCTAAAAGAAGAGCTCCTAATTAGGAGAACCAAGAATCAGGCAAGGGACTAAGGTACAGTCCAACTCAAGGATTCAATTTGCTTCAAATCAGTCCAAATTGGTTCCTAGGAAATTGGACCCTCGACCCCCTCGTCTAAAGTGGGGGCCTACGTTCCAGTAAGTAAGTAAGTGGCCATAAATTTTATTTTTTATTTTTCTATTTTCTTGATCTAGTTAGTATGTAGCCAGATTTGGCTAAATTTTTTTGTGGATGATCGCCACTTTGACTACAGATATCACAAAATAAAAAAAACAAAACCCTAACTCTACAGCAACTGTTGGTGGCTGGGGTGTTGCATCAATCAAATCTTCTTCTTCTTCTTCTTCTTTCTCCCTCCAGAGATTTAAATGTTGTTGCTGGATGGTTCTTTCAATTCGTCTTGTTCTCCTTCCAGAGATTCAAATCCGAGCTACCTACTAATGATAAAAATGTTTTTGCAACATCCAAGGAAAACACAAAAATTCTGCTACTGATCGTATTCTGCTATTGCACTTATTAGGGGAGCTGGCAAGCACTGGTTTCTGTATTTATGTGTGTAGTAAGTAAGTAAGTAAAGTATGTGTGTGTTTCCAGTGACACACAAATTTTTTTGCAGAGAAACGCAATAAATAATTGTCCGATTTCGAGTTTTGCAGCAGAGAAAAGCAAAAGCGAGTGTGCTGGTTTTCACCTCACTAGCTTTTCGACGAGTTCATGAAAGATTTGGCAAATGGGTGGTGTATCTTGCCCCGTGCGCTGCAGGCTGCCAAGGTATTTGAGGAGTCCATGAATGATTTATTGAATGGTTTGCTTGCCCCATCTGCTGCAGGCTGCCAAGGTATTTGAGGAATCCATGAATGATTTGCTTGCCCCATCTGCTTCAGGTATTGCATCTGGAGGGGGATGTTGTGTTTGCCAATATATTGTACTGCAATTTTTGGACAAATGGTAGAGGAGATTGCAGCTGCAGGAAAAGCTAACAACCACATTTCTACAACCATATCTACAACCCTCTTCAGCTTAGGTACTAAAGCTCTCTATTGTACCTGAGAATCCCACCTTCTATGGCATGTTCACTGACTCTAATAGCAACCAGGTAGCGGGTCACCTACAAAGGAAAAAAGTAGGTAAAAGAAAGGTGGGTAGTGGTGGTTTAGAAACAGGTAGTAGATAAGTTAGTTCAGAGGGAGAACCCAAAAAAGAAGAAGAGGGATGTTATCAAAACATGACAGAATTTCAAGTAGGACCTAATTAGGGTTTAGGGTTTAAGTCCTTTACTCCTTTCTAACTTAGTTTCTAGCATTAGGTCTGAGATGGGTCTTAGGACAGGCACTTCAAACCTTGCAAGGGTATGAAGATAGATAGACCCCCTTCTCTCATATGGGTACTAATATTAGTTTGATCCTTCTTGTTGTTGTTGTTGTTGTTTTTTGTTGGTTGTTTTTTTGTTTCCCATGCACACCCAATTTGAGAGTTCATTGAATTGAGTTCCCATAAATGAAGATTTTGTCCATCCAAGGTTTTGGCCAAGTAAATAAATGATCTTCTTTTAATGGGTGAGTTGTTTGAGGGTCATCTTGCTGGAAAAAAGAGATTTTCAGAATCAGAAGTAATGTTTTGTTGCTTTAATTAATATATTTTCCTGGATTCCTACTAAGTACTACTTGTTGATTAACTTTTTTAGCCTTGCGCACCAAGGCAAGGATATTATTGTGTTTAGATTCATTATAGAGTATAGTAGCTAGCTTAAGGGATTTTTATAGGCCCCTAGGTAATAATAATAATAATAATAGGTCTATTTATTTTTATATGAGGATTTTTGAAAGATGATATTTTTTGGCTTGTGTTGAAACTTGAGATTAGTTATTATAGAGTTATAATAATATCTTGAAGGATTTTGGGTTTTTTTTTTTTTGTTTTTGGTGAATTTTTGTAGTTTCTATTTTTGTTTTTTTGAAAATTTTTGTTTCTTTATTTTTTC
>Ga0116227_10000585_pt1 | contig 72432 bp, 50 predicted proteins | sample S1TSphgellanicum_FD_89693 | JGI IMG/M metagenome (GOLD analysis project Ga0116227, IMG submission 89693) | Host-associated microbial communities from peat moss isolated from Minnesota, USA - S1T2_Fb - Sphagnum magellanicum MG | ecosystem: Host-associated > Plants > Peat moss > Unclassified... | reverse complement strand
TTTGATGCCTTGAAGAAAACACTAGTGGAAGCTCCCATACTTGTATGTCCTGACTTCAAAAAACCATTATGTCTTGATGTTGATTGGTCGACGAAGGGTGTTGGTGCCATCCTATCGCAAAGGGAGGGCAGATGTGAGAAAGTCGTGGCGTATGCCAGCAAGGGTTTGACTGAGGTGCAAAGGAAGTTCCACCCAATGGAAGGAGAGTGCTATGCATTGATCTAGGGCATCATGCATTTCAGACAATACCTTCACAGAACGCATTTAATCCTGAGGACAGACCACAAGCCACTTGAATGGTTAGCAACAGTGTCAGATGCAAATGGAAGAAGAGGTAGGTGGATTGACATGCTGCAAGATTTCAGCTTTAAAATTTTACACAGACCAGGAATAAGGCATGGCAACACTAATGCACTGAGCAGAAATCCAGTGGGGTAGGCCACGGATGATGATGATTTCCGTGAAGAGGTCCAAGATGTTGGGACCATACCTGATGATCCAACTAAGGCGACAGAAAGTATGTTTTCTGTTCAATATGGTCAGGACTCGAAATGGTTCGAATTCAGGAGGCATGCAAGGAAGCTCATGGAGCACTGTTGGTGTTGTTTTGGCATCAACCATTGGCGTTACTTAGCTGATCACCAACTGTTCATGCTTGATGTTGTGACTGAGGAAAGCCAGGATGAAGAAGATAACTCACATATGGAAGATGTGGAAGGAGCAGATAGTAAGGGAGATTAGAATTCGAGACCTCCCGATGGTAAGCGAGCTCTCAAGGAGAGGAGGACCCAGTACTATGATAGATAACAGCAGCTGGAGCTTGTGTTAGCAGCTCAGCAACTGTCTGAATTTGGGGAACATGAGTCGAATCTCATGGAATCAAATGAGGGCGAGATATATGGTGTGGAGGCAAGGAGTGTTGACATCTAGCAAGACACCACATGCTTGGAGTTGCTGAAGGAGGGTCAGTTACCTGATACTATGGACCCTGAGGAAGGAAAAAGGGCTAGGAAGAGGGTAAACAATTACTGCTGGAAGGGGCAGAAGCTCTATTTCAAAGGGCTATATGTGCCCAAACCAGAGGAGACGATTCCACTGGTGATTCAAATGCATGAAGATCTCGGGCATTTTGGAGAACAGAGAACATTGACTGAGATTTGTCAAAGGTACTTCTAGCACAATCGAACTGAAGATGTCCGGACAGTGGTTAGAAGATGCCAGCAATGCTAGCTGGTGAAGAGTGTGGGTAGCGTCCGTTCTAGAGATGAAAAATTGAAGACCATACCCATCTGTGATTTGTTTCATAGAATCGCTATGGACACTGCTAGACCATTGCCTGAGACTAAGTCAGGCAATAGATACATTCTGGAGGCCATCAACCATTATTTTAAGTGGTGCGAAGCAAAGGCGGTGGCTGATCATGGAGCTAAAACTGCCGCCAGGTTTTTGGAAGATGACATAGTCTGTACGTATGGAGTTCCCAAATTTGTACTGACTGACAATGGAGGAGAGTGGGCTGCAGAGTTTGATGTGATGTGCAAGGATTATGCCATCCAACATCAGCGCACTGCACCCCAATGGCCCCAGTGCAACGGGATGGCGGAACGCATGATTAAAACCATCAAGCATGGTATCATTGTTCTTGCTGCGAATCTTGCAAATGTGGATTGTTGGGACGAGCACCTGGCCAAAATCTTGTTTGGATACAAATGTGGGATCCAAGCTAGTACAAAGTTCTCTCCATTCATGATTCTAACTGGTCGCTCACCACGTCTCAGGGCTGATAACTACCTGAATGCTTTGACTAATGTAGCTAATGATAGTGATGATGTCAAAGTTGCTATAGCACAATTCTTGCAGAAGGTGAGGCTTATAGCAAGTATTCATGAAAGCGTCCTGCTCAATGTGGAGCATGCACAACAGAAACAGAGAAACACTTATGCCACCAAGAAGGGTAAACATCTGTTTGAAGGTTTGGTTGCAGGGGAGACCATGGTAAAGATGAAGAAACCAGGGAAGAAGCAAACGCTTACTGCAAGCTGGGAAGGTCCATACCAGTTTGTAGGCCATACTGATGGCAAAGGCAACTTTGATTTCAAGGAAGGCTGCCGAATATGCATCATCCAAGATGCTAATAGACGTCAGTGGGAGAGGTCTCGTAGAGATCTTCAGATCTATTACACTCCACCAGATTAAGTGAAGCTGAAGGACTCAGTTTTCTCAACAAGGGAGGGGTGACATATGTAACCAGAAAGGGAGTGGCTGAACAAGGATTCTATGGTTGTGCATTTTGTGTGAATGCCAGATTCATTGATCAGGGTTCTAGAATTAATCCACCCGTCACCTTCATTGATGAAGGCGACGGATTTTATCATTTTGGAAGGTGGTTAATGTTGGTCGTGCATGGGATGCATGGGAAGTGTTACTCTCTGGCTATGTGGGGTGGGAAGTATAGGAGAAAGGCGACATGAATGATGAAGGGGATGGCACTGCATTGATGTGCTGTTGAGGAGATGACGGCGAAAAAAGTAAGGAAGGACGGAGGCTTGTGAAGGAAGCTAAGGAGGAGAGAGGAGCTTAGGAATGCATGAAGAGACAAACTAGGAGGTTTTGATTTGGGGAGGAGAGCGTTAGAATCCAGAGATTGTGTTTTTGATTCTTGATGAACACTGCTCAGAGAGAGGAGATAAAAGTATAGCAGGAGGTTGAGGTCGTACTAGGGATGAAATTCTTCTTAGATTTTGTGTTGAAGTTAGAAGGGTAGAGCTGAAGATATCAGATGAGCTCAGAAATGTATAGACACATCGCTCCGTATGTCTGTTTTTTGGATAACTTGGCTGACTTGTTGTAACTTTCTGCTGCGCCAGTGATTTGGCTAAGTAGGGTTGATAGATTTTTGATGAGTACTCTGGAGTGAAGAAAGTTTGTGTTGTCGGGGAACTCTGTAAATTTTGAGCTAGTGAGTTTGATCTCTAAAATTCTGTCTTGTTGATTTGTCTGAGTAAGAGTTGGATCTGTGGAAGTTCAGAGAGAGGGGAGTTTGCATTGGTGATGTGTGCCTCTCATTGGGGTTTAGTGGAGCTAGAGGACAAAAGCTTTGGACTCAGATTAATGCCATTGTCATGCTGCTGGTTTGATAGGCGGATACCCAGTCACATTCTGTCTGAGTGAGTTCGATAGAGGGGTCGTGTTATTGTTAGATCCCTTCCTTTTTGGTGACACACCAACATGCATGAACCACACTTGCAAGTTGGGATTCATATTGTGTGGAGTAATTCAAGGAATTTGTGTGGGTCTTATGTGTGACATGGAGAAACTAGTGAAAATTAAGTGAACTAGTCATCAACACATTTCAATAAATTGTGTGAACTATATAAGAAGAGTGTATTGATTAATCATTACACATGAAGATAGTTGTGCAATGAAAAGCTTGCTGAATCATTTCACAAAAAGATGTTTCTTGTGAACCATGACCATGGATCTTACCCATTTTCTCTTTTCGTGGACATTGCTAGGAATGCAAGATCAAACATGAAATCCCCAAAAGATATCAACCTACTCTGAAAATTAATGTTGGGATGCGCGACCTATAAGGTTTAAGCATGAAACTTTGCAAATAGTCTTGGGATGAACAATGAAACTTTAAGTCCTTTGATCCAAAAGTAATATTTGGATGGGTGACCTATGAAGTTTAAGTCTTTTGTTTTTCAAGTCTAGTTAGTAGCTAATGTGGCTATATAACCAAGGCTTCGATTAGCATAGCCAGCTAAATATTTGTGTGAAGTGAAGCTAATTTGCTGATTAATTTTTATTGAAGGGTGCTATGGTGGTGAGTTGTCATTTGCAACTACATATAGAGTGACTATAACATCATAGTAAGTGTGATTGAAAACATTGACAACATGTGCATTGCTAAGCAAATGTATTTGGATAGATGGTTATTGCAAAGGGAGTACATTTGATTTTATAATGCAATAACAAGAGACTAGTTAATAATGATTCTTGGGATTTGTACGAAGCAAATACTTTTTTTGTGATCAAATTACAAAATAGAAGCAAATGTGCACAATGCATTACAACCTCACCATCCATTCCATTGCTTACAATAAGGCTTTGAGTCCCAAATCACAAGTTACAACCTACAAGAAATGATGAAACGAATGCAACTAACATAGGACCTTGGCCAGTTCAACACATGTTTGTCAAATAATTAATTGATTTTGAGAATTTCATTTCAACAAATGATATGTTGCCAAATATTTTATCAGATTCATTATTTTCCTTAGAAAAAACACAAATGAAAATTGTAAAAAATTCTTGGATCACATTGAGCATTAAGTTCACTCAACAAGATTAAGATGAAGAAAATTCCACAAACTTCAAAGATTCCAAAAACTCTACCAACTTCCAAAACCTAAAAGATAGTGTAGTGAGGCTCATGCAGTTGATTCCAATGAAATCACCAAATAACAAAATCAAGAAGAAAATCAATTATCCAAAGTGACAAAAAATAGTTGAAAACAAGAATTGAGACGAGGATTGATTGATGCATCACCATGAACACTAAAATTTTAAGCATAAAAAGTCTAGAGCTTACAAGAGCTTCAAAGCTGATTTCACAATTCAGTATTTTTCCATGTACAAAGAAAGCCCAAAAAAAGAAAAAAAGAACAAGCAGCTGAAAAACGGGTTGTTACAAAAACAAGAAAATAATTAGTGTGCTTATATCATCTCTTATACACAAGATTGCCTCGTACTAAGAGGAAATCTCTCCTCAAAACTTACACATTGAGATCACACCTTTGAAGTTTGATATCTAGTGCTGGGATAGATTTCTTCAGAACGTGAATGCTCATGAAAGTAGATCTACTGGCATTTCCATCTTTTTTCCTGATCAGGAGGAAATGATGAAGAACCTCAAAATGCCAATCCAGTGATGGCATTTTTGAGCTTGGCATATGTCAATGGCCATGAAATGAAGCAAATTGCATTTGGACTTGGGTCCAAGTCCAAAAGAGATCTGAGCTTGAAAGGGAATATTTGTCCAAGCGTTGAATTTTCTTCCCTCTTTTCCAAAGGACCGTGATGATGATGCTGAAACCAGGGCTACTACCTCCATTTCATGGTACCTTTTGCTTGATCACCAGCTCCCAAAGACTTTCTCCGAATTTGTGACTCGAAGTTGCCAGTAAAGTCATCCAATTTCTCTTTGAAAAGGACCACCCCAGGCAGACTTGCTCGTTCCTGATTGCATGATTGTAAAGAGTTTAGGGTTTAGGATTGGGTTTAAAACTATCAGATCAAAATCCAGATGAATAGGTAGTCAAAAGGCAAGTACAAAACCTGAGCTTTGATTTCCTATTAGAGCAAGCAACGGGCTCAGCCATCGTGGTTACCTGAGATATGGATTTTGTACGAGGGATGGGGGTTGTTGTTGCTGCTGTCCTTGGGGAGGAGCTAGCCTGATCAGTAAATGAGAACTGTTTGTTATGTCTTCTTGGTGATGCTGATGCTTCCTCACCTCCCTCAATCTGATTTTGAGAGCTACCAAGCAAGCGGAACTTGGCCTTTGCAGATTCTGTTGGTGCCATGTAGCGGCTAGTTGTTGGCTTGAAACTTGCAGGGAGATCAATTTCACCATTCTCCACCACCACTGACACCTTTGCATTGTTTGCTATGTCATTCAGAGATCTCTGTTTGTAGCTCTGTGTTTTCTCTGTCAAAGAGCAGCAGTGCAAGCTTCTTAAAACAGTTTCCATTGTGCCTGCCTCCTGGACAAAGGCTGGTGGTGGTAGATATGGAGATAAGAATTCTGAACCTATGAAACTCACACTTCTTCTGGAGAACAAGAGTCAGGTGACAGAAGTTTGTAATATTAACTCTTTCTGACTGACGCCCACAAATTCAATGCTTGAGTAAAGATCAAAAAGTGGTGGGTTTTAAGACAAAGAGGTTGGTTACCTGCTGGGGATTGCTGCAGACTAACTTTGCCCGCACTTTTGTCTTCCTGACGCTCACCAGCACCATTACAGCCCATTGAAATGTGAACCGACGTCACACCATTTGTTGTCATGTTTTTCAATGCATAAGTTTCACTAGGCAGCAGATCATCTGAAGGCAATGGGACTTTCAGAGAGGATAGATGTTCTGGAGGTGCTGGCAATGTCACACCAGTGTTCTCATCCACAGCTAAGGAAAAGGATGCATCTGCAGACAATGGCAGTGTCTGAACTGCTGTCATGGGTAGTGTTGTTGTCTGCTCTGTGGATGTGGGATCCTTTGGAACCGTGGAAACAGCAGCAGGAAGGCATGGTGGAGATGGAAGGGGCAAAGGAATGGCGTCAGCTTTCCCAGTACATTGTACTGTTGGCAGTTGAGATGCCAAAGAATCCTTGTGTTGCTTTTCCTCACCTTTCTTTGTTGAAGATTTGCCACCACCACCGACCTTGAGGCGCATATCACCAGTGCCCGAGTCAACAACAACATGCTTGTCAACATGTTTTGTCCTGGCCTCAAGGGAGGACTTCATGGATGGAATGGCTTGAGAACAACCATCTTTCAGAGGATCCAGGTTTTGATTCTCCCATGGACGTGCAGCCATCCAGCGATCCATCCAACTCCAACCCCAATGCGGTTGATCAGGTTCCGAATCAATAAACAGCATGTTCCTCTGTGGTGTGCTCCGTTTCAACTGTTCCAAATTCACACATGTATGAGAGTGAGAGAGAGAAAGAGAGAGAGTCTCAGAAAGAGATGTCATTCAATTCCAGCACAAAAAAATGATGCAACAACATGACAGCTGACAGCAGAACCATCTGACAACCAAAGACAATCTGCTGCCACTGCCACCTGCAGTGAGAGAGATGATGTCATTCAATTTCAGCACAAAAAAATGATGACAGCTGACAGCAGAACCATCTGGCAACCAAAGACAATCTGCTGCTGTCCACACATTGAGAGCTGCTAAAACAGTTATGGAAACCTACCTGTTGAGAGAATGCATACGCCATGGCTCGCTCACGCTTTCGAGCTGCCTCTTCTCGAATTTGTTGTTTTGCCTTATTGTCTTGCCCTGTTGTCCAATTTCCTTCCTGTAAAAAAGAGCAGAACCAAAACTCACTTCTTTCTTGTCTTTGCAGTTTCTGATGACGATGATGATGTGAATGGATAATTCAAGCTGGATGATCTGTATGTAGTAAAAGTGGTAGCTGGCAGCAAACAACAATTTCAGTATGAGAATGGGGACATACAGTGCCAGTTTTACTAGGTCGAGAAAGAAGCTGGCGGCGTTGTCTCATCTGCTGCTGCTGTACAGCTCGCCCATCCTCTGACAGGCGTACCTGGCGTGCTCGCACACGAGCTTGCACTCGCACAAGAGCTTCCATAGCTCGTAGTGTTGTGGCAGCTTGTCTTCTCACCGTGTGTCCACGAACCAATGCTTGAAGTCTTACCAGACCTTTCATAGCCTGGGGGTAAGCAAAAGAAAAATGGGTATATGAGAGATCATGCTCACAAAAACAGATGGTCTGGTGGGTACATGAGAGAGATCATGCTCGCAAAACAAATGGTCTGGTGGCTACAAGAGAGATCGTGCCCACGAAACAGGTGTTCCGGTGGGTACATGAGAGATGCCCACAAAACACAGATGGAGAGAGAAAACTGCTGAGAGAGTGTCATGAGATTCAATCCATGTTCTTCTTCTTGTGGAAATTCACCCAAGGGCATACCAAAAGGAAAGAAACAACCAACCACCACAGATTCTACCCTTACCAAGTGACTACGGAAGGCTTGCTGGATTTTGATAGCTGCCCATTCTTCTCTGCTCACAGCAGCAGCAGCACCAAGAACCTTGCCATTGGCATGAAGCTGAACATTACCACCACCAGCCTTCAATTGTGAACTGTCTTCCTTGTGAAATCCATCTACAACATTGAATGCTTGATCACCCTCAGCTGTGAGTTCAGCATCTGAAAAGGTTCGCTCACTCTGTTCCTCCTCCTGTTCAACCACTTTTGGAATGGTATTAGACTTGTGATCTACTACCGTCGTCGGTAGTGGGAGTGGAGTTGGCACTGGTGTGGTGGTAGTGGATGACAAGCTGAAATTTGAGCGCCACTTGTTGTTCTTCACCTTGGCTGTATCCCCCTTCGTCTTCATTGCAAAAAAAAAATAAAACCCATTTACAGCAGCATCAAAACATCATCATCATCAACAACAACAATCAGAAACAAAAGATCATGAGAAAAGAGTCACAGACAGGCAGAGACAGACATGGAGATGGAGACAGGGACATCTGGACACAGAGAGAGAGACAGAGAGAGAGAGAGAGGTTGCTTCTTCCAAAGCTCCAAGCCCCATCATTTACCTGATCATCAACATCATCATCTCTGGTATCAGCAGCATTGTCAAGCTTTGCGGGAGATCTGAATGCTTTTGTCACAGCCTTCAACCACTTGCTAGGATTTGCCTTCCCCATGGTTGTTGCAGTAGGTTGATGTTTTCTTGCACAAGCTGAATCCTGCAAGATTCAGAAGCCATCATGGCCATCAAGTTGGAAATCATCTCCCAGAGACTGAGCCTCCTCCACAAAACCACAAACAGAGACAAATCACACAATTGCAAAACTTGCAAGTTCTCACCAAGCTCTAGACTTACAAAAAAACTCACAAGTCCAGAATCTGGTTCTCGTCGTCGTCGTCGTCCTCCTCTTTGGGAAGCTGGCCAACAATCCTCTGGAGCTCTGGCTGTTCGGCTGGAGATTCACCTCTGCCAACAAATGTACCACTCGATCAAACCAGATTGTGTAGCTTCAAAGAACAACAATTCTTCCCTACAGCAAACTATTCTTCTTCTTCAGCCTTCTTCTTCAGACTTCTTCAAGTTCTTCAAGTCTTCTTCTTCTTAGACTTCTTGGCTCCTGTGCAACACCTGCAACCCACAAGCTTTGTTTTGTTTTTTGTTTTGTTTTTGTTTTTGTTTTTGTTTTTTTTGGTTTCTCTATGAAAAAGAAAGAAAAGATGATCACCCAACAAGCTGCTTTACATCTACTAGATCATCTTGAACTGTCATTTCCACTCAAGCTAGCTAGCTGTTGTGGGTAGGTAGGAGCAATCAAAATCCCCATGTCAAGCTTGGATGCAGGATCAAGCTCTCCAGATGTTGTTGTAAGAATGCTGAACCAGCAGCATTGTGCTAGCTACTACTACTTACTAATCAGCTTATCAATGTACAACTTGATCTTGCATCTGGATCTACAACCAAACTAAAATCTTTTTGTCTGCCAAGCTTCTAAGTTTCATCCCTGGATGGGCACCCAAAAACAAAAGGCCATGGCAAAACTGCTTCATAGCAAACCCACTCATTCATTCACAAACTCACACTCTCAAGCAGCCTTTTGTATTTTTTTATTTTTTATTTTTTGGCAAACTGATGCAACATCGGAGCCCAAAAAAGTTTAAAGATGAATATTCTTTTTACACATTCTTGAAAATTGTTTTCGCCAAATTTGATCACACCCCCAAACAAGAGTATCGCCAGATTTAGGCAGGTTCCTAGTAATTTAAGGCAGGTTTTTCTGCCAGGTTTTGTACTGTTTTGAGAGTTTTCCAATAACTTGTTGCCATTAATGCTACATCCCTTTTGAGATGATAGCCACTAATGCAATCATCCCAAGAAAAAGAAAAAAAAGAAAGAAAAGTTTACTCTCAAGTGTAAATGGGTCTTGCTGGATTGCCAATTATGGGCCATAATATCACACTCTCAAGTGTAAACAAGTCTAGCTTGGCTGTCAATTATAGGCCTAATATCACACTGTCAAGTGTAAACAGGTCTCAAGGGGGTTGCCAGTTAATAATGGATGTAATCACACTCTCAACTCTAGACCGGTTGCAAGAAATTGGCAATTAAGGGCCTAATCTAAATTCTCAAGTGTAAACAGGTCTCAAGGGATCGCCACCTCCCCTTACACCTTTTTAGTACCCATAAAGACCGACCTACCCAAAATGAATTTTTTTTAGTGTATATGGAAGTAATGTTATAGAGCAAAAAATTTCCATGAAAGGAGAGGAGACACATTTCATTTTCTCAGTGGGCAATTTTGTTTCGGAAAATTTCTCTCCTTCAGGGGGTTGTCTTTACATGGGCTAAAGCCCGAGGGGCAAGGGCATAACTGAAATTGGGCCTACACTTGACTATCACCTCACTTGGGCCCTTATTTTGGTACAACCCTCCTCGCCCTAAGGCTTTCTTTACACTACACAAAGAAACACATCCGGTTGGAAGGATGTAGCTCTTTAAAGTTTCCGCAACACCAACCTGGTCTTATATTTGGTGGCCTGTGAAAGTGGCCCCATTTTGGCATTTAGGTTAACTCTGGTTTTCAGTAGGTGACTTTTCTCATGGACTCAGCCTTGTGAGGGATCGGCCTTGAAAGGGGCCCCATTCCGACATTTAGGTACCTAAATCTGGTCTTCAAACTGTCTTATTAGGGATGGCCCATGACTTTTTCACCAACCCGGACAGAAAATAATGAAGCATAAACGGAGTTAGCTAGCTAACTAACCACCGTAGTTAGCTAGGGAACTGAAACCCAACGAAAAATGTTTCCTTTAGAACATCCCTCATGCTGCATTGGTGGCCTAGTTACCTGAAGCTTCATGATAATTTGTCAATACAAAAAACCCTAATTTCCCAGTTGCCAAGAATCAATGGCAATGTGGCAAGAGATTGAATTCTCTTGGGGCTTCCTCTGTCCGAATGTAAGGACTTCTTCATCCATAAATAACCTACAAGTATGTATTCCTTTGGGCTTCCTTCCTAAGGTACTTTGTTCATCCTTAAGTAACCAACTTATTGGATGCCATGGATTCTTCCTTCATCTTCCTCATCATAGCAAACGCAATAAATTAAGTAAGGACCTGACCTCATTTGTGTCGTGTTCTTTTGCACTTTTGATTCCTACTTACCCAATTGTCCGTCCAGCTGACATTTTGGTCAGGTCGACAAGGCATTTGGAGGTTGCAGGTCTGTAAGGCAAAAATGCTGAAAACGTGCATTTGGTTTCCTATCCAAGTAGAAAAGGGTCAAGATATTTCGGTTTAGTTTGGTTTGGTTTGGTTCAGTTCGATTTGCTTGGTTTGGTCTTGTGAATTTCATTCAGCCGGCTTTTGTACAAAATTATTAATATATATATTTGGGCTCCACGCTGCTTCAAACTACAAGAGACAATGATTAAATTATTTTTTGTGGACATAATAATTTTGTTGTAATCAATATACGTCAATGAAAGTTTGATTCAATAAATAAATTCACAACAAGATAGAAATAGACCCCAAAAAAAAAAGAACATAGAAAATATGTTTAAAAAATAACAAATTATATACAAACAAAAGCATTGAAAAGGTGCAAAAGAAACAACAACAAAATGATTCTAACATGAAATTTGCTTTATGATGAATCATAATCCGAAATGACGCTGAAATTGTCACAGTGATCACCAAAGTACCCATCTTACATAATAAACCAGTTCCAATGAAACATTGTCACTAAAATTAAAATCCTTTATTTTGTAGTCAATTGTTCTTAAACAATCTGATATTTGAAACATCGGTTGGGTTCGATTCATGAGTCCGTCGGTCGGTTGGTGTAGGTTGTTTGACCCATCATATAGATGAAATGACACTTCAGTTGGTTGTTTCCGTCTAATAGATGAGATGTTTGGTTGGTTGATTCCGTCTAGTGGATGAGATGTTTGTTCACACCAACAACAATTTGTGCCCACCTTACCTACTTCATTTGTTTGCAAACAAGTACTTCCCATTGATTTTTTTTGTTTAAACAAGATTCAGCTTTTATAATTGTTTGATTAATGTTTATTATGGAGCAATAATGGCCCTCATTCTTCCCCCCATCCATGTTTGCTAATAATTCCACAAATGGTGTCAAGTTAATCACACAACCTCAAATGCAAAATTGAGAGATGACTAGGAAACCAAAGCAATCGCCATTTCATTTTCTAAAAGGTTTGATGTTGGAGTGAAGGGTTGTTGGTTAAATATTGAAAAATGACCCAGGTAACTAGGTAACCGAGGGCAAGCCATTAGGGTTTAGGATGAAAACCAACCTAGTAGCCTAGTACTTGTAGTTGGGTTGCGGATTACAAGTAGTAAGCTACTACCGAATTATTCTGGGCTTTGAATATGTGGTGCCCGGGGCATTGTACGTATTTCACCTCATCAATTACACAAAGAATTGTCTTCCTACTTGTAGGTACAAATTATAGGGTTGGATGTTTTGTATTAAAAAGTTATCCATGGGGCATGATTTTTTCTTTCCTCCAAATTCTCCAGCTCATTACCTTCATCTTCAAGGGGACTCCTACAATGTGATTGGAGTTTGGCATCAACCACCTCCCATAATGGAAGCTACAAATGCAACCGGATGTTTATAATCAATCATAAGTCATGGATAATTGGGCATAAACATGATTGATTCTAGTCTTTCTTTTCTTTTTTTTAAGGAAAACAGCTCAAAAGAAAGCACTATCGAGGTAGGTATCAATGCAATGTGGCCACTGTCAATATAAGGGCGCCCTCAATTCACATTACCCACAAAGTGGGCTCCGGGATGCTCTTAGGTAACTTATTCTAAGAGCATCTTCATTGGCATCACTAATAATAATGGTATTTTATTTACCACAAGAATTTGGATGAAGTATAGATACTAAATTGCATTGAAAAAAATCAAATTTAGGAACTTTAAATGTGCACAAGATAACAAGGCTCTCCCAAAAAAGCCTAGTCAAGAAAAATAAAATGATTCTCTTTGATGAGTCAGACACAATGATTGACTCATATGATCATCATATGTCATTTAACTAGTCTCTCACTCTTCACTCGTCAACATGTCATGTCTATAGGTGCGGATGAAAAAATTACTTGCACATTATTTTGGATGTGATCGAGACATCGGTAACAGCCCCCACAAACACCTTGACATGCCGTTCCACTTAAGAAATGTCTTAAGTGGGAGTGGGCCTCATATCGAGACGACCTTAGTGGAAGAAATGTCTTAAGTGGGAGTGGGCCTCATATTGAGACGACCTTAGTGGGGGCACTAAGGCAATATGAGAGTTAGGTCAGAAATGACTCCACAAGCATTGACTTTTCTAAGAGTTGGGAGACATTCGGACGTAGGGGTCTGAATGGGCTAAGGTGAGAGCTTGGGCTCTTGCAGGCTAAAAGGATGACTGGGGATTGTCCTGGGGATTATAGTGCAGAGCACTATTCTCTTAGAACTCTCAACAGATGATTGAATGTTATCGGAGGCCAACCCCTTTGCCGACCGAAAGGGGTTGGCCCATTAAAACATTTGGGACAATAAGAAGTTATCCCTTTAAAGTTTCGATGTCGTCACAAGAGGGTTGGCCCCGAGACAACTCGAGTTGTCCCAGTTGAAGTCCTCATTGGACCAACTCGTAGAGTTCGTTCTGCGAGGCCCTCGAGTCAACTTGGTTGGGGTTGGCTCAACTTTAAGGCCAATTGGGCCGACTCTGAGTTAGACTAGAACTTAATCTCAATAACAAAGTCTAACAAATCTAAGTAGAGAGTATGAGTCTGTCCTAAGCGGTCGAGACTTTGGGACTAACCAAGTGTGCCATGAGATGCGCACGTAACTAAGAGCTAAAAATATCAACGTGAGAAAAACTTGGTGAGACGCTTGAAATGCAAAGTGACAAGCAGAAAAAGACGTATCACAGGGTGTGTGTGGACATGCTCTAAGTCCTTCCACCTAGTACAAGGTCGACTACAACTATGAGACATGTTTGTTTTTAGTTAACTATCTAGCACACCGAAAATGTCACAAACCATGTCAATCATACAACCATACAACAACAAACTGTAACTGTAGTTTCAGACTCAATCTAGTCTCTGCTCTGAAGATGTCACAACACCGTTGCCTTGTGCAGCAGACCCATATGATGACAGATAGATGATCAGCATCTGAGATAGTTTGATGATATAACCAGTTGTTTATGTGCAAACAATGCTTGAGCCCCCCTTTCACCAAGATATGTTGTAGAGCTATCAGCTTTATCAATCCATTAGAGGGGAGAAAGAAATCCTGGTCACCATAATGTAGACCATGTATCACAGGGTGTGATGGAATTTGGCTCAGGCTTGGCTTCCAGTGGAGGACTCAGCATTTTGTATGATACATCTCCATTTCAGTTATGATTTTGCATCAAGTTTCCATACATGGGTTCCTTTTTTTGAATTTTTTTTATATCAAGAATTTGATGAAATTTTCCCCCAAAAACTATCAAAAGTAGTTGAAGTTACACTAGAAGGAAAAAAATTAATTAATTCCTAGTTTTTTTGGTCACAAAAACGACAAATTGTATGAGAAAAAAATACTGAATTCTATCACTAGTTTTGGGATCAATAATTGGCAAGTTGAGGGAGGGTGGTAGCTTGTGCACATACCTGGAGGAGACCTTGGAACTCCTATCCACTTCCTTCTTTTGCTTTTAGTCCTCTCTTTCTCTCTCTCTCTCTCTCTCTCTCTCCATGATTTTAGGACCCACCACCCAATGTTTCCAATTTTTGCAAGCCAATTGTAGATTGTGTCTTCTTTATATATTTTTGACAAGGCACCTTATTTGAAAATGCCATGATCTTTCAACAACATTAGTGAATTAGTTGTGACTTTTGAGTTGTTTCTTCTATCTAACAAGTCTCACTGAAACAGAGTCTTGATGACCACAAGTGTAGTGGAATCAAACAGAGTTTTGATGACCATAATATTAAAGTTCTATTGGAAACTAGTTAATTTGTTTTCTTCTCCAACAAAAGAGCCCACAACATCCCATCATCCCCACCCACCATTATTTGGTCTCACACACACAAACACGGACTTATGTGGTGATAATGCAAGTTTGACCCTCGATTTGTGAGAAATGCAGCTACTACTTGCATGTTTATTGGAGCTTGTTCTGTTTGCCTTCAAATCACACCAACCCATTCCCCAAGTTCCAACCCGAAACAAAGAAGGAAAATATGGGTTTTTGTCATCCACCCAAAACACACAAGAATAACTCTTTTAAGTTGGGGGACCCAACCTTATAGGTTTTGTCACTAGTTGAAGCTTATAAGGCTTTTTGCTATGCTGATCAGCTTTTCTTTCCATTCGTGCTCTTATGAGTGAAAATTTATGAATTTGTTGTATGACTCTCTTTTTTGCCTTTGCATTCGTGCTCTTATGAGTGAAAAAATATGCATTTGTTGTATGACTCTGTTTTTTTGCCTTTGCATTCATGCTCTTATGAAAGAAAAATTATGAATTTGTTGTACAACTCTTTTTTCGCCGTCGCATTCGTGCTCTTATGAGTGAAAAATTATGCATTTATTGTATGACTCTTTTTTTTGCCTTTGCATTTGTGCTCTTATGAGTGGAAAATTATGCATTTGTTGTATGACTTTGTTTTTTGACAACGGACTAGTGTTTATCTTGTACTCACAACAAGGGCTATAAATCACATTATTGTGCTTTGGGAGGGACTGGCATCTATCTAAGTTAGTTCCCATGTTCCTTGTGTCATCTCAATCTTTTAGATAGCCTATTCCTGAATGCACATAAATGACTCAATTTCTTACATCTGGATTCTGGTTGTTGTTGCCAAGTCCTTGGAAATTCAGCGAACCATGGTTACTGTATGTTCCATTCCATGGTTAGGGAGATGTATATTCATATACCACATATATGGGCAATTGTTGGCTCTGGTCTGGCTAAACCTTAAAACCAGTTTTGGCCGGTTCTCAATTTTCAAGAGAATCACTGTTACCCGATCCAATTTTTATTTTTATTTTTATTTGAAAGAACCTCCAGTTTTCGTTCAAGGATTTTTTTTTAATTGATGGAACCTCTGGTCCAGTTTTGGACCCAGTTGTTCACATTTCAACACCACCGGTTTTGGGTTTTTGAAAAACCGTTCTCATGCAGGTCTGGTTCCAGACCTGATCCGGTTACCCAATGCATAGCCCAAAACTTTTTTCTTTTTGTTGGGGGGGGGGGCATTGTACCACCAATAAAATGTGATCACCTACATCAACTACCTACCTAAACCCATTCCAAAAAAAAAGTTTAAAACTAATTTCTTTCAGGAGTCGGAACCTGTATAAACCAGGATTTGTGGCCAGTTTCAGTTCCAGGTTCAGTTCTAACCGAAGGGCATTTGCCAGTTCTGGTTTCAGTTGTGGTTTTAAGTCGGTTCCCTGTTCCCATTCCAGTTCGGGAAGAAAAAAATCAAAATTTTGAACCGGCAGGCAGCCCAGGAAAACAAACTAGGAACTGAAACTGGAACTGCCCAACACTGGAAGAAGAGACCAGTGTTGGGCAGTTCTTTAAATTTTCAAAGAACTGCCAGTTTCAGGTGCTTGAAAAAACATCGGAATTAGAGAACCGGCTGGTCCTGGGTATTTCTAAAGAATCCAAATCATAGAATCAGCCAGTTCCGGGAATTTTAAAAAACCATTTTCTGGGTATTTCAAAACCCCTCAAAGAACCACCGGTTCTCAGCAAAGAACTGTGAGGGCCACCGGTCAGGCAGCTTGTATTGCAATCATGCAAGGTGCTAGCGTAGACTGGCCCAGCACCAATTGCCTGCCTATGATGACGGAACATTTATTTATATCTTATCATATGTGCTTCATTTTGAGTGATTTAAAATGTAATGGAAGCACTACCTCAAGCTCTAGAAATCATCTTGGAAGTGCAAATGACAAGGAATAATGAAAAAATAATAAGAAAAAAAAAAAAAGCTTTCCAACTTACAAAACTCACTTTTTTTTTTTTCCTTTTCTTTGGACTCCTCCTATTTTCAAACCTTGTAACTTTCTTCATTCTTGTTCAGTTTAAATGATTTAAAGTGCTACAGAAATGCCACCTGAAGTTTTACAAATCATCTTGGAACTCTAATAGCAACATAGCAACATACAAGGAATGTTTTGGGTGTTTGGGAACCAGCCTTTGTAGTGTTCAGTGGTTTGTTTTTTTGAAGTTCTTGACCTCTTTACTTTGAGAGGCCTAACTTTCTCATTTCAAATCCAGTTTTGACGATTGTTAGTTTGTCAGATGCACCAAGAGGAGGGGTTGGACACCAGAAACAACGGAGCCCTCCCCTGGCAGAGAGCTTAAGTGTTTGGTCACTGGCCAGTCTACCTTAGCTATTTCATATCCTCTTCCTTTCTGCAGGGTTTTTAGGGTTCAGCTTTGGAGCATAACCAAGAAAGATAGTTTTGCAGGATTCTTCTCTGGCTTCATCTTCTGTCTGAGCGTGCAAAATTCTTTCTTCTCTGTAAAGCAAAAGATGACCCCCACAAATTATTCATATAATGGAAGGAAAAATAAATAAATAAAATTTTAACATCAATAAGACAACAAACTCCTTTTAGATCTTCTTAAAATTATATGTACAATTTTTTTTTAAAGTCATGTATGAGGAAATCCAAATTATATAGCTAAGCTGTGCAATTATTAAATATAATTCTCTCCAGAAACAATGATAGAGACACACAAAGACACACACACAAAAGAGAAACAAAGAGACAAAGAGAGAGAAGATACCACTCTGAGAGAGAGACAGAGAGAAGCTGAGCTACTCATTAGTAGTTACAGCCTTTTCTTGGCTGGCTATATGTAGTACATAGCCAAAAAGCTAAGTTCTAAAATCAAGTGTTTTTCAAGGTTATCAATAGTCAGAATTTGATCAAAATTTAAGAAAAATCACCAGACTTTAATATATGGTTCAAGTAGGTAGCCAATAACATAGAAAGATGTTTGTGAAATTTTCCTTTCATATTTAACTTGTAGCCAAATCTGACTCTTGCAGACCATCGCCACTTTGGCTACATAAGTAAATTGACCCCCAAAAAGAAAAACACACACACACAAACACACACACACAAACACACACACAATAGAGTGATGAGGTGATAGTGTAGGTATATGCCACAGATGAGTCTGAATTTCTTCCAGGATTCCCTCCTGGCTGACTTGAAGTACCAGTGTTGGCAGGTTTAGGGTATCAGCTGCAGGTTTTAGGTCAGGTTCTCAAGGTTATGCAGACCAGAGGTTCAGAGTTTTGCCAAAACCCAAGATCCCTATCAAACTCAAGTACTGGACAACACTGGTTGGTACTAGTACCCTAACTAGGCTAGCTGTCTCTCCTCCCACTGGGTGGGGCCAACTGGAAATGTTGGGGTAATAAGCAAAGCTGCCGCATTCGTTAAAGCATCTCCAGCAATGCTCATTATGTGAACCCTGCACACATATTTCTCACATCCAAGTTTAGTTACTTACTTTTTTTTCCAACTCGCCCATCAAACTAAACCTAGGACTGCAAATAGGTGGGAGATTACTAATAGCAAACCACCTTGACTAATCATTCTGATTGGCCAATCAGACAACAGGAATCAGTAGTCAGATCATATTTATTACATTCTTCTCTGGCAGGTGTTAGGCTTATGCCCTGACCACGGATCCTCATGCTGGTCAGAATTATTTATTACTTTCTTTTATGCCAGGTGTTAGGCTCTGCTATCATCTATGCCTTTTAGCAGCCTCAGCAAACTGTACAAAAATGTTGGACCAAAACCATTTTGCTTTACCCAAACCGGCATTTGACTCTTCTTCATCCAATTTTAATTTGCAGTGCCACATACTGAGCACCAGTGAAGCTGGTTGTAAATACTTTTTGTACTGCTACTGTAATACTCTTCAGCAACACCCAAGTAATTTGAAGCTTGATTTTGTTGATAGAAGCAAAATTAGTGCAAAATGAGGGAGCTCAAACATTCCCGTCATCTTGCAACTTCTGGGAACAGCTCTTGTGGAAGGCTGAACCCATTTCTGACCATTCCAACCTCAAACCATCCCCTTACTTGTTCTCTACTTTTGCCAAAAATTGAAATTATAAATTATAAATGCTAAAATGAAGTGATTGTTGAGATTTTCAACTGGCAAAATTCAAAAGAAATTCGAGAATAATAATCAGATTTTTATAAATAGTGCACAAGTATGTTGCCAAAACTTGTTGGCCCAAGTGGTGACATTTACTTTACATAGTCTCTCACTTTGTTTTGTCCACCCTTTCATGATTATGGGTGGGGACGGGGAAACGATTAACCTAAATAATGAATATAAAATTTAGTAAATACTTATAGAGGCCCAAATAGGGGGTGTGGGCAAAGCCGCTTTTGATAATGTACTAAGGAATCTAGAATCAATGAACCCATAAACAATAGGCATGAATTCAACCTTATTTTCACTGGAAAATTTTGGTGAAGGAAAAAGTTTAAATCAATAATTCCAAAACGAAGTTATTTAAAAGAGTTTCAATCCATAAGGGAAAAAAAATCCAAGTTTCTATAGTTGGTTTCAGTAAATAGCCATAAATTAGAAGGATCCTAAAGATTTGTCCTTCATATCTATATTATACCTAATATTTGGCTAAATCTTCCTAAGGATAATTGCCACTCATTTTATTATGGATGTCCCCTACTTTGGTTGCATTAAAATTGTGAAGAACACTTAAGAGTTACTCCAATTGGACATTTATATCATCCTAATGTGGTTAAACCTAGACTTCACCAAGTTAGGCAAGATAATCAAAGAAGGATCTTAAACAAGAATTGGTTTGAATCAACTGAGTTACAACCAATCAAGAAGATGAAGTAATTGGGATAAGCATGTGAAACAAGGGGTGTGTCACACTGTCGCCTTGCCATTTACATTTTAAAGTACTTTAACACAAAAGAAGAATTATGGAAACTCAAAATATTTCACCATGCAAAAATATAATCTTCAAAAAATCCTCTGAAAGAAACCAAAAATCCTTCAAGATATTATAGCTCTATATATAAGCTATCAACACAAGCCAAGATATCATCTTTCAAAAGTCCTTGTATAAAAATAGAGCTGTTACCTAGGGGCCAAAATTCCTTAAGCTACTATACTCTATAATGAATCTAAACACAATATCCTTGCCTTGGTAGGCAAGGCCCTTGCCAACAGATAGGCCACACTGCGAACAAAGGACAACTCTTGACAATACAACCTTGCAAAAAGATGAATAGCAAAGGGTGAAGGGCAAGACTGGCCTCTAGCTCAGGACCTCAACCAGGTGCTTCCTAAAGGGATCAACATCTTCTCTCCTCAAACTCTCCTCAAAACCACCCAGACCCAAAACAAGGTCCTGTACTAAACCATGAGCCTAAAGATCAGACCTAAAAGTAACCTCTTTAGTTGGAAACACAAACCTTTCCAGCCCAAGACCTAAATGGACATCATGTAACTAGACTACAAACCTATCCCAGACATAAAATGAGGTGCAGATATTGATTACAAAACCTAATGCCTGAAGAGAGGGCCTAAAACCAAATCAAGAACCCTATCCCAGACCTGAAACAAGTCCCTGGTATCCCATTTCAAACCTAGACCAGACCTAAAGTCAGGTCCTGAAATCATGGCACCACAAATCAAGTTTTCTTTCTCCTTCCTCCAGTTGCTGTTGCTCCTTGTGCTTGCACCGGTGGGAAGTTCTGCCACAAAACAGAAGCTGTTTTGGTTGCTTAAGCTCATCCTGCTGCTTTTGCTTGGAACAAAAACACACAGAGGAGGAGGTAAAACGCATATTTGCTGAGGAGCATACTCAGAAATTGAGGAAAAAACACACAATTTTCATGCTAAAAATCAAGGACCAATTCACATAATAGAGAAACAGAAGCCTGAGAAAACCAGAAACTGCCACCACAAGAGGTGAGACAGTGCTTGCAAAGCTCAGAGATGGAGGACACAAAAAGAGCAAAATGGACAGCACACAAAGTGAGCATCAAAGCAAACAACATTGCAGATTCTACAACCCCACAAGAACAACCATGAAGTGAGTGACTACTTCAAAGCAGTGGATCACTGCTCCTGCATAAGTGGAGCTCCACTGCCTGCTGTCTGCAATACTTTATTTCTTCAATCTGGTGGTGGGCCATATTTCCATCTTTTTAAAAAAATCTTCACTGCCTCATCTGTCTGCCATGGGATTATCCTCCAAATCTCTGACTTCATGCTGGTTAACATTTGTCAAGTATCTATGCATCCCAGATAAACTGTCTAAGAAAACACTCTCTTACTGTAGCGACAAAAAAACAATCTGCAAAAAAATTGAACCCATTCACAGTTGTCACAAAGTTGGATATTGCCCAACAGTGACAAAAAACTGCAAACCCATGTTTTGCTGCTCCCCCCTCCAGAAGCTTGACTACTTGAATTTGAACAGCCACTAACTGGGGTTGTGAAGGGTCCTTGAGTGGTCCATTCCAAAAACCTGATCAACAGACAAATTGTATCTACATGCATTATTGCACTACTGAGTCGCAGCTGACAAGTTGTCCATTACAAACAGTTGATCCAATAACCGTAAGGGTTGCCTGCAGCTGGGGTCCGTATTATCAACCCTCTCAGAGCTTGTCACTCCCAAAGACCTTGTCAACATTTGAAGCATGTCTTGCATTGCCACCTGAGTATAGAATATGGGAAGCAAACTACAAGTTAGAATCTCACACACCACCTGGCGCACAACATGCCATGAAAGAACTGCACTCGACCAGATTGCACTCTTCAATGCTCAGAAAGAGCGATTCAATTGCACCCCTTGTTATGCATGAAGTAGCTTCACCTGTGATTACTAGCTCTGGAAATAGACATACAAGAAGATAAATCCCCAAAGCAAATCTGATTTTCTATTCAAACCTTGAGAGCTGAAAAGTGTCTACCAACAGCCAGATTTTAACCCACATGCTGCAATAGAATGAAACAGAGGGGGTGTTTTTATTGTTGTCTTACTTGGACATGAAACATGTTAAATGAGCCAGCGCCAATGTTGGCACCAGGACGAAGAGGGTCATCAATACAGAGTGCCATTGGTCGTGAAACCTTGTCAGCCCAAAACAAACCCCCGCCGGTCCCATTTCTTCCCTGCAATCCATCCAAACAAAAAGGCACATAAGAAGCTGACAGAAAGTCTTCAGACACACAAGAAGTTAGATCCTCCCATCTCTACACTAGCACAATCGACTGTATGTGTAGTAAACCTTAAACCCTAAAACCCCACTGGTCCCATTTCTTCCCTGTAATCCTCCCAAACAAAAGGCACATAAGAAGCTGACAGAAAGTCTTCAGATACATGAGAAGATACATCCTCCTATCTCTACACTAGCACAATGGACTGCAATGTGTAGTACCTTCAAGACAAGGCGGACATGTGAAAAGTCAATCTCTCTCCCAAAACTTTGCAGAAAGCCAATTAACAACAGCCCCAGATTGGGAGGTGGCACTGATTGCATAGATATGAGCAGCTCCTCCACAATGCCTCCTGCCCTTCGGATGGCAGGCTCACCACTGCTTGAAAGAACAGGTGTCGACAAATTTATTGTAATTGGTGTCCCTCCTGCAGACAGTCCAACCATCAATTGCTCATATCAGATTCATAGAGACTGATTTTAACATACGCTGCAGCAATGAAACATAGGCAGAGAAAAGAATCCAAAAAGAAGGGTAGTGGGCGTCCTTCAATGCTAGGTTAGAGAAACCCTTTTTCTCACATCACAAGAAACTGCAAGGTTTCTTTCATCTCAAGAATCCAGGCTCACTACTACAGGAGAAAAAGAGAATCCTCCCAAGTGAGACCCACCCACTTTGCACATCATCATCATTTCCTACATGAAGCAAGCCAAAAAGCTTGAAATCAAATTCCACGTTGAAACCCATCAGGTGATGGTGTCACTCCATGGAACTGTAGCTGAAAAGATTCAGACCCAATGTTCAAAATCAGGGGGGGGCTGCGGGGTTCAGTTGGCTATATGGCCACACCTTGAAGCTCTTGCCCTAAACCCGTAAAAAGAAAATCAAAGCATTTTAGCACCCCTTCAAGCATTACATGCAAAAGACTTTCAAACACCAAAATGCCACAATTCGGTATGAAAATACCCACCATGTGATAAAGATGTTTCAGAACAGCAACTTGAAGAAGAAGAAGAAGAAGCAGAGGTTCTAGTTGATGCCAAGGTTGTTGTGTCAGTTGATCCCGAGGAGTAGGAAGCACCTTCATCAAAAGAGTCTAAGGAATCTGTGCCTGATGATACAGATGCCAGTGAACAATCAACAGGTGGTTTGCTCAGAGGCAACAAGCTCACAGATGAAGAAGCCAGAGCCGACTCTGAGGGAGGAGGAGGAGCTTCTTGGGGTCTCAATGAACCTTGGGAGATGCCACAGGAAACAGGTGCTCGCTGCCACAGGCATGAAATGGTAAGATTCATGACAGACAAGTTGTGGCCTTACAGACAGTGGAGGAACATGTAATCTAACTGCTGCCAAAAAGAAACAAATGAACAAACAACTACACAGAAACATTTCAACAAACCTGGTATCAGAAAAAAAAATTTACCTCCAAATAGAACACTAGCATGAGTGTCAGTGAAAATGATCCAAGACCTCCAGTGTAGACATCATTCAGACCTCTGTGGTGTAGATACGACTTCAGTAGAAGCACCTGCCATCAGAACTAGAAATGATGATTGTCCATCATGCAACAGCATACTGAATGAAAGAGAAATAGCAGCAATGAATGCATGAGCAAATTTGATTGGGCACAGCTATACCAGGGGTGCTAATGCAGGGAATTGCCGAAGCCTTTCAATCACATACTCCCTTGCTGCTGCACCATTGTGAGACTTTGTTGCTGCTTCAAACTTTGCATTTATTTGCAGACTTTCTCCACCACCACTACTGCCAGGTCTCTCTGCTGCCTCCTGATTTCTTCCTCCAGGGCTCCCTGTCTTTCTCCCTCCGATTGTTATGTCAATGGCAACAGAAGTGGTTGGAGAAGTGGGTTGGCAGCCCTCCACAGATGTGATGGAGGGCCTGCAGTGGAGCTTAATCACTGGCATAGATGCTGAATCAATTGTGTTGAGACTTTCACACCATCCATACCCTCTTAAAGCTGTACCCAAGACTCGAATCAACGGAGCAAGAGCTCGTGCACCCGACAGTGCAGCAGTTTCAGGTGTATCAGGAAGAGGAGGTGAATCCACTACCACCACATCCACATCACTGTGGGGTAGGCATAAACCAGTCGCAAAAGAGCCAAATACCTGACAAATATCACAAAGATCAGTACACTTATAAGATTCAGGATTTCAATAGAAACTGTGACCACAGAGTTTGAAATTGTACATCTGGTAGTTTGAACCCACATTTTTGCTAAATCAGGTGCACCACAAAAGCAAAGCTAATAAGGCATGAAAGGAGGAACTTCATATAACAGGAGTTAGAACCAGGATGCTATGGAGAAACCAATTGCCTGGGAATGAGTGGAACAGTTCTGGTGCTCTCACCTCAACATCTGCGCCAGGCCAAAGTTGTTTCACAGCCTCACGGACACAATCAACTGCAGCTTCTGCACGAATCCTGGCATCAGGTGATGGCCTTGCAATTGCAGCAAACTCTGCAATCTCCATGTGCAGTATGTCCACATTACCCAATAACTGAGGTGGTGGAAGTGCAAAGAACCCATCATCCCCAATCGGGGACATTGGTGTCAACAATGGCACTGGGGAAGGGAATCCCCAACCTCCTTGTATGTACCCATTCTGGAATCCTGTGCCTCCATCTGGTGGAACTCGGCTGATAGGTCGATAGGCTACTAAATGAGGGCCTGCATCAACAGAACTTGCACCTGTGCGCATGCGTGCCTGTGCACGGTCACGGTAGTAAGTGTTGGAAGGGGCAGGTGAGACAGGTGGGTGACGATGATGTTGTTGCTGCTGCAAAGAAGATGGAGTAGGTGTCGGTATTCGAAGAGGCATCAAATTCTGACCAAGCTGTCGGTACTGATGTGATTGCATGTTCTGAACATGCACCTTCTCTTCTGCCTGTTCCTCTTGTTTTAACTGGTCATTCTGCTGGCCCCTCCACAGCTCATGGACAGGACAACTGGGCTGGAACGGTGGTGTTTGTGCACCTTTTCTTGAATGCAGTCCTTTCGGGGAGGGTAACACTGCAGACAGTTGAGGAACTTCAGCCAAGACATCCACAGGCCAAGCACTCTGCATCAGCTCATCAGACATTGTAGTCTGAGCATTTTGCTTACTATCTGCTGCCACTGCCAGCGGGGCCCGCAGCTGCAGAGGGGCAGCTGTAGCCACAACAACTGGCTTAGTCTTGACAGCATCAAGATGAGGAGATGATGGGTGCCCAGAAGAACTACCATTCATTAAGCTATTATCACTCACTGCCAACAGAGGTTCATGCAATCGGCGAAGGACAGCTGCATCATTTCCTTGCCAGGCAACTGTCCTGGAAGCAGTATCCAGTGGCTTGCTTGTGTTATCTCTAGCACCTACAATCACCTGCCTTGCTTGAGGGCTGCTGCCACCACATCTATCTACTCTTCTCTCACTCTCCTGCAACCTATTCCTGGACCCATCCTCATCTATTTTTTTCCTCCCTATATTGGAGTCCACAGAACCCACATTCACAACAGATTTGCAGATTCCATGTAACCTTCCTGATGGAGCAGACTCAGTTTCTGCACCTGCTAACCTGGCAGCCAAAGTTGACTTGCTGTTGCTCCATGCTGCTGGCACCTTATCTCCTCTCTTCACCTCTCCCTCCCCAATCACTACATCCTCTTTCTGTTCTTGCCTTCCTTGCACACCTAGATTCACACCATCCAAAATTGGTTGTGAATACCCTCCATCCACATTCAAGCCTTTGCTTCTTGCCCTAGGCTCTATTGCTTGTTTTGACACACCTATCCTAACATCTCCAGGAGTGGATGGTGTCAGGGCACCACCTGTACTGGAAGAAGAAGCTCTATTGCTCCCTGCTGCACTTACAATGGTGCTGGCAATCTGCCCACCATCTCCACCTTCAGAACCTGCATTAGGACTAAGGCCATCAATATTACAACTCTCTGTGCCAGAAACATTTGTGCCAGCTTTCAAGGCTGCACTGTACGATATAAATTCTCCACGCACAGGTGCTTGCGGATCCAATTGGGGATCCCAACCTTTGTTACTTCTCACAGCATTCAACTCCACGCACAGCTCTTCAGAATCAGCTCTGGAGTCCCTTTCACTGCCATCCTCAAGGCACCCATTTGCCTGCTCTTCTTCTTCACCTTTCAAAATCGTCTCGTCATGGGACTCACAAAACTCGCCAGTCGTACTTGTGTGAGCAAGTGACCCTCCGTCCTCTCTGCTGCTCCCCTTCTTAGGCTTACTATTATCATCATCCTGTGAAACCCAACTAGAAGAAGATATACCTGCACTCGAAGAACCACTCCAAGAGTCCGAATCTGATCTCCACCTTTGGGCAATATCTGCCCTGGACTCCCTGCCATGAATGAAAGCATCACCATTTACAGGAGTGTTGTGACTAGAGTGAGCTGCTCCAGCAGTGCTGCTGGTGGTGGCGGAGCCATTGGCTAGTGGGCCCCACCGCTTTCGCCCTGCTGCTGGTGAATTTGGGGAAGTGGATCTCTTGGAAGGAGGGGGACGGTTTATCCGAGTCAATTTACTCTTGGATTTCACCTTCTCCCATTCCCCTCCAAAATCTTCTTCAGCTTCCACCATCTCCTGGTGGTGATGGGATGTTGTTCCAAACAGCTTCAACAAATCATCTGCCTGCACCAGACATTATTTGTATTAAACAGCAGCGCAGGAGAAGTTTAACCAAGAAACACACTTCTACAATTGCTTCATCCACCAAGAACCAAGAAGTCATATACTTTGCAACTTAGATCAGAATTCTTTTCTTTTGGACTGCCATCAGACATTCAGTAGTTCATAAAGAACCCATCTGATATGATGCTTACCTCAGCCTTGGAAAGCTCAAGTCGGAACTTTGGCCCATCATAGTGATACAGCAATGGGCGGAATGTCTCCTCTTCCAGAGGAGGTCTCTGTTCTCGCCACCGCACTCTGACCTGTAACATTGAAGAAAACTCAGAGAGAGAGAAAAACCCTTTGCTCATCAGGTCCACATTGCTATCTCACTAGTTTGCAACAATCTTTTAGAGGGGATCCCTGAAAATTCGTGAATTCAGGCAATGCATAACCGATCATGCTTGAACATTCCCACATTCACAAGTTCATCATGACCATGCAAATGATGGAAAAAGTAAGTCAACAACCTGTGCAGGAAACCGAGATGATTGTTGCCGACCATTTTTGCGAGTGTCTTTGTTTTCCCAAGCACCTGGCTCTAAGTTCAAGCCCCCGTCACTTGATGCCTACAAACGGGACGCACCATAAGACACAAAATCTTAATAACCAACTCCTCACAAACTTCGAGGAAAACAGTTCAGATCTGCTGTGAGCTTTTTTTTTCTTGCCGTCTGTAGACTCTTCTTATACATTTGCACATACATTCCACCAAACCATATATTCCAAGAAAGCAAGGCTCAAAGAGGGAAGTGGAAGGAGAGTGGTGGCAACAGAGAAGGGAACCTCAAATACACCATGCAAACACCGAGTTGAATAATTGTAAAGAAAAAGAGGTAGCCCTGGTTGTATGGCCCGCACAGTATCTTGATACCTTTGAGGCAGCCCTGTATACATTCATTCAACACACAAAACTGGGTATTACAGAAATGCAAGGACTCAGAAAACAAACTCCATAAAAAATGGTAGCCTCTGTCGGTTTTGGAGAATCAGCACATCTTAAAAGTGGAACATAATACACTACCAATTTCCATGGAGAACTCCAGCCATTTTGTACCTCCTCACAAACACAGGTTTCTACACTGACTCTAGGCTTCAGAACCTCACCAACCTAGTTTACCCTAAGTGTGCAAGGAATGCCCTCCTAAAGCCCTAGCAAACATATGCATGCAAAAGGGGAGGCCTGGAGATGGCCCCAGAGATATCTTTTGGATTTTACCTCCTAAAACCACAATACAGGAAGCTTCAAAAGTGCCAGCTTGTGCACGATTGCAAATGTGTACCTCATTATGTCATGAAGATTGAAGGGCTAGGGCTGAAGTCAAACAAAGTGGAGATAGAGTAAACAGCATCCCGAGGGTTAGGGTGCCTGGAAATAGGGCTTGCTAGGCTGGCAGCAAGCTTGACGAGACAAATGCAGAAACTCCATTACCCTAGATTGATGAAAATTTTGTCAAAAACTTTTTTCTCTCAGTGGAGGAAAGAGAAGGGATGTGCAATGAATGACAGACAGACAGACAGACAGATACAATGGGTGAATCTGTTTTGATACAAAAAACAAAGGGCTTGAGCTTTTTTCTTTTGAGAGTGATTCCAATGAAACCCTAGCCTTTGAACGATGAAGGATTAACAGAGTCTCCAAAAGAGAATCTCTCTCTATCTCTGTTTTCCTCTGTGTGTTATTCCAATGAAACCCTACCCTCTGCAGAATGAAAGAATAACAGTCTCCAAATGAGAATCTCTCTCTCTCTCTCTCTGTTCTCCTCCGAGTGTGATTCCAATGAAACCCTAGCCTTTGCTCGATGAAGAAATAACAGTCTAAAAAAGAGAATCTCTCTCTCTCTCTCTCTCTCTCTCTCTCTCTCTCTCTCTCTCTCTCTCTCAGCCATGTCTTTCAGGGTCTGTCTTCATTCATTCATACAATGTTTGCAAAAGAGTTGTTCTGGCACAACTGCAAATGGCAGAATCCACATCACAGTCATGCCATCCACATACATTACCCCCACACATACCTTTGCAGAGGTTCCAGAATTACAAAACCCACATACAGAATTCAAGCAGAAACCTTGCCACCCAACAATAGTTGGATCCAGGAACAAAAGCTCAATATAGAAACCCAAGGAGGAGAACAAGAAGAAGAAAAAGAAGCTGGGAAGGAAACAAACGGAATTGCTGCAAGGGGACGAAGGCACAACAAAGGCAAAGATGAACTCTGGGAGGCTTTCTTTACCAAATAGATGGCGCTCGAAATCCTCGTTCATGGTATCATTGTTGCACACGAAGATGAAACCTCCAAGCGGTTCAATCAAAGCAGCCACCACCCCGCCTTCACTGACAACGCTACTGCTACTACTACTTCCTCCTCCTGCTCCTGCTCCTCCTCCTCCTCCTCCTTTCTGCTTCGGATTGAACTCCACATGGGTACTGCTCCGTTTGGTGGCTACCATGTTGTTTTCTCCAATCTGGCCACAGAAGCTCCACTCTCCCTTCCTCTCCTCTCTCCCCACCCACCCACTCCCCCCACCCGGGCCCCCTTGGGCACCCTCTCGGTCAGTCACACCATACTCAATGACGCCTTGCCCTTGAATTAAGACTCGACCTGACAGAAGAAAACCAGAAGAGTTGATTGCAGCACTAATGAGCGAGCGAGCGAGAAAACTAACAAACAAGGAAATGCACCACCACAACAATAACAACAAACAGCAATAGAGTCTCACCCCTACAACAACCTCCCACACAAAAACACATACACAAAATACACTGGTGTGCGCGGTTTGTGGGAAGTGGGTGGCGCGTAAAAGCGGAATCTGGGAAAAACTAGTAGAGAAGAATGAGGAAACGAAACGAAAAGCGCGCAGTTGTAGAACAGCTTGATGTTTGCGAGAGAGAGAAGAGAGAGCGAGCGCGAGGTCTGCAGAGCCAGCAGTAGCGGCAGCAACGGGAGGAGGAAGAAGAGGGAGGAGAGACCGTGGAGGCGCTTCGGGCGTCGCGCGGGTAAGGGAATGGGGCCCGCGATTTCTCCGGGTGCCGAACTGTGCCGGACAGGTTAGTAGGCGGCGCTCCGCTTCCACCCCCAGGGTTTGACATCCGGCAGCTGACTTGTCACTGTTCAATTGGCCGGTTTTTTAGTTTTCAGTCTTTTCTACCCCCTTCTTTTCTTTTTTTCTTTTATTTGATTTGGTGGGGGGGTTGGATATGGGCCTTGGGTTAACCAGAACCCACCCACATTGGTGTACCATAGTAAAAGAATACCAAATTTTCATATTAAATAATTTCTAAGTATAATTACAAATATTCCATGCTTAGACTAAATCATGATCTCTAAATTCAAATCTAACAATTTTTGGGGGGCTTAATATGGCCACTAAGAGGCCTCACTCGGAAAGGTCAAGGTACATCATCGTCCGTGCTTGTTCACCTTGGTTGGGCGTATGGGGGAAGGGGGCCGGAGCCGAATAAGTTTTTTTTGTAGTGAAGTTGCAGGTCGCCTTACATGGCGTAATGAGGCGATGGGTGTTTTGAAAAACATAATGCTAGTGGCAGAGACAGGCATTTTTGTTTTCCGAAACATCCGTCATCATTTTTTTCCGGATGCTACCCAAACGGGTATCCACGTATCGCAAGAAAAATAAATAAATAATGACGGGTGGTTTTTACAGCATATAAAGCCCTCAAGGGTCGGCTTTTTTACCCTACACATAATTTTCATACAGCCAATAAGAAGAAGACTCAATAGGCACTCAAAAAGAGCTCAATTTTTTTTTCTGGGTTTGGGGCCAATGGGGTGGGGGGGAGGGATTTTTTTTTTAACTGTCCTCAATGAGTTCCCATTGAATTCCCAAGTTGTTCCATCAAGTTTCAATGTGTTCCCCAAGATGTTCCCAATGGCATCACACTATTGTCTCATATGTTTTTTGCCCAAAGTTAAAATTTTAGAAATATATATATATAAAACTATTAAAGGGGGCCCAAAGGGAATAAATACCCATGTGCTTCTATTTTGGGGAGTGCCCAATGTTTCAAAAAAAATTTGTGATGGGCCAATTACAGTTCAAAACTTTGGGTGCAACCCCCAACTACCTAGTTAATAGAAGCACCAAATAGGCCCAGATATTTAGACTCGCCCCCTAATTAATGCTGGATTCAGACCAATGTTTTTTTTTTCCTGTCAAAATTTCGATATTTTTCGACAAAGAAATTGAGAAATTTTTGGTTTTTTTTTTGTTTTTCTAGTGGAAGTAGAACTAATTTTGATATTTTTTGGTTAAATTTCGCTATAATTTGGATATCAAAAAAATGAAAAAAAAAAAAACCATTGATTCACACCAAGGGTTAGTAGGGATATTTTATTCCATTTATCCCTCTCTTGATTTGGGGGATAAAATAACTAAAAATATAAGGAATAAACTAATCCCCAATAAAATAGTATTTTAATATTTGGGTTAATTTAACCCTTTCGGTTAACTGGCCCACATTGAGGGGTTTCCCAAACTAATAAAAAAAATTGGGTAGCTTCGGGAAACTTCGGAATTTTTTTTCCATTCTGCCCCAAACATTTGGGCACTTTAGAGAATTCCAGAGAAATGTTTTTCAGTATGGTAGAATTTGTTTTTCTTTGGCAGACTGCGAATTTTTATTCTGCCCGATAATTTTGGGCAAATTGCATAGGGTGAAAAAATTTCATTTCTGCTCAAAATTTGGGGGAAAATGCTTGAAAAGATTGGGGATGCTCAAATATTTCGGGCAGTTTTGGGATCTTATTTTGCCGAAAAATATTATAAAGGTTGAAAATAATTTCATTTCTGCCCAAACGTTTTGTGCACTTCTGAAAAATCCTGATGCTCTAAAAAATTTTGGCATTTAGGGATTTTGGATGCCTTAGAAACGTTGAAAAATGTTTTCATTTATACTCAAACATTTTGGGCACTCTGGAAAAATCCTTAAGCTCCAAAACTGTGGGGCACGTTCAAAATTTTATATGGGCAGATTGTAAAAGTTGAAAACAGTTTTTGTTGCTGCCCATTATTTTGGGGTGCTCTCTCACATGAAAGAGAGTATGTTGGCAAGAAAAACAACATTAGAAGCTCTTGTGAACATGAAGGGGTTTGAAATATAAAGGGGTCAAACTAACTTCCTTATTCCACACTAACTTGATCCCAAATCTAGAAAAAATGAAGATATTTATACCTGGGGTTAAGATATATGCCAACACCCCCGCCTTAACCTCAATGCCATGTCATTTGCCAAGTCATCTTTTAGCCATTTTGTTAGAATGGAATAGCATTAGGGTTGGTTTATTCTTTTACTTTACCCCCATTTCCCACCTCAATGTGAATCTAGCATAAGGTTGTGACCACTTTCGATAACACGCTTAATAAAAATTTGAAACTAGGTGTGGGGGGTCTTGTATTCACCGGAGCATATCTTCAATGGTGTCAACACATTTGTGTAGGGTGGGTGCATTTCCGAAATAAGGGGTTAGGCTTTTTACCTAATAAAAATTTGAAACTAGGTGTGGGGGGTCTTGTATTCACGGGAGCATATCTTCAATGGTGTCAACACATTTGTGTAGGGTGGGTGCATTTCCGAAATAAGGGGTTAGGCTTTTTACCTAAGCCCCTTTATTTTTGAGGCTATAGGCTCATGTACATCCTTATTTTCAGAAATAGCACTCTCACATAGGTGGTTAACCCAATGTAAACCACGAGGTGATGATGGATGTGTAGATCATGCCGCGGTCATCCCTCTAGTGCATGTGTAGGCATAGGCATAATGGATCTTTGCACCTAGAGGAGGCATTATTGGTGGTAGAGAAGGTGCCTTCCTCTAACACTTAAAGAATCCAAGAATGCTTTGCCGTGTGGGCGCGCGCGTGTGTGTGTGTGTTTTTGTGCACATGTGGATGGATGAGCATGCTTTAGGGTTAAGAGGAAGATATGGTTTGGAGTATTTTTTTTAATTGAATAATAAGTGAGAATTCCAAAATGGGGTGTGAAAATTGAGTTCAGTTGTTGGATTGTTACATTAATTACATGGCCAAGCACCCAACCAAAAATAAATAAAGCTTCACTTTTTCCACCAAACAATGCCGTGTACAATAACTCCTTCTTGTTATATGCTCTATCACATGGTGGAGTTGAATATTTTCGCATATCCGATAATATAATTGTTACGACTTTTGTTGAATAGGTGTGGGTATGCTTGGGTATCATGAGCTCCCCTTTGGTTTAGGGTTTAGGAAGCCGGGTGACCAGCTTTATCAAGGTTGGGGAATATAGGGGAAATCCCGGCAACCTGTGGGGTTGATGTATCAAAGCACAAGGCAATATCAAAAGCATCACTTTTCTTTTTGCACTTTCAAAGGAGAAGGATAGGAGGATAAGGTCACACGCTCTTCTCTCTCTCTTTCTTATGCGTGTTGTCCATATGTTGTCAACTATTTGCATTTTGGGGATTCGTGTAACACGATAATATGAACTATAACATGGTTTTTGGTCAATTAATTGGTGGCAATTGATGACGGCTTCAAGGACAACAACGTATGTCACCACAAGCTTTCATAGCAACTCACTTGGGGCCTCCCAAAACTATCTGCATGGCACCTATGTGTTGGGATGGACCCATGTAGGGAGGACAGGAGGGTACTTAACCTTTTCTAGCAACGAAAATGAGCCTCTTGACCTATTGTGATGGCACCCATGTACATGTGTTGGGACCAATGTTGGGACACCCGTGTGAAAAGGGTCTTAAACTTTCTAGCAATGAAAATTAGCCTCCTGGCCTATTTTGATGGCACCCACGTATACGTTTTGGAACCCAATGTGGAAAGGGCCTTACACTTTCTAGCAACAAATATGTGGAAAGGGCCTTACACTTTCTAGGAACACATATGTGGAAAGAGCCTTAATTAAACATTCTAGCAATGAGAATGAGCCTCTTGACCTAATTGGATGGCACCCACATATATATGTATATTGGTACCCAGGTGGGAAAGGCCTTTCCTTTCATGTTTTCCACATTGCCATGCACTATACCTTGTACTATTCTTCATGATCCGCGTCTTTTTTTGCCACTCTAGTCATGCCAATAAAGGACAAAGTTGCCATGCATGAGTTATGTAATATGGAATGTAGCCATGTGTAAGACTCCAACTTGTTACCTTAGCTATCTAGTTACAAATGGAGGAAAAGGGCTTTTTGTCAAGGCTTTTAAATCAGTTCTCACACTAGCCTCCTTCCTTTATTCAAGAAAGTTAAACACTCCCCCATGCGCTACATACATATGTACATAGGAAAAGCTCAATTCACATTCAACTTGTTGCACTTATTCAGCATCCGTCCAACAACATTAGTTCCATCCTTGATTTATTCAAGAATGTTGGACTGCTCTGGGCTACATACATGCATTACATAGGGAGGAGCTCAATTCGCATTGAACTCATCGCGCCTGTTCAGTGTCCACCCCATAGTAACATGTTTTACACAATATCAACAACAAAGAGAGAAGCTCATCAAAATCAAATATGAGAAAATTTAAGGAATACGCATTTCTAAATGTATGTAAAATAGGACTGCATGTAAATAGGATTACAAAGCTCAAAGTTGTCGACCCAGAAAATCATTAGTGAAGGTCCCAGAAAAAATCAATTTGCTTCAAAGGAACAAAGAAACAACAAAGCAGATGCCTGAGACGCTTACCCTTTCTCATTAATGTGCTCCCATTGTCATGAGTTGAGCAACACATGGGTTATGCTCTTACTAGCCTTGACCTGCAAAAGGCAGCTAGAAGCACAAGATGTGCAAAGAAGCCAACAATCTATTTTCCTGAATCATGCTATTTTGCTGCATCTTGAAAGTTTACTTACTCTCTTTGGGTGCAAGCTGACTCATAGTAAGTTGTTGCCTGTAAAATTTGTTGGACACTGCATCAAATTCTGGCAAGCAAGCGAAGCAGCTTGCAAAAAGGTTTTGAGGAACCTTCTAAAGCAGTTTCCATGAATGATTAAACAGAAAACGATCTACAATCCCTTGTATTAAGACTACTCCCTAGTGTCATGCTCAGGTAGAGGCTCTTTGCCATGCGTCTCACGAATCATTCATCATACGTTTCAATTGAGCAGCTTTCAACAAACTTGCTGTTGATGGTTGCAAAGTGTCAGCATCAGTTTCAAGGACTGTTTGCAGAGCAGGAGGTGGAGGCAAAATTGCTTTCCGAGAGAGCTTCAAGTTTCCTCGTAAGTCCCGACCTATACAAACAACAGAAAGCTGCTGCCCAAGCGTTAGAAAATCAGTGACACGCTCGATGCGTTGATGGGCAATCTCTGAAATGTGAAGCAAGCCTTGGTAGCCTCCATCAAGCTCCATAAATGCCCCAAAGTCCTTGATAGCTACCACTTTGGCAACATATGTGTTACCCACTTCAACCTCTTTGCCAACTGAAGCCTCCACCATTGATTTTGCCTGATCAAAAGATGCCTGGTCTCTTGCAAATATGGTCACCACACCATCTTCCGAAATGCTTACCCGTGCATCTGTCACCCTCTGTTCCAAAAGTCATCCCAATACAGCCCTTAAAAGAATGCTTTCAATTTTTAAAAACCATTCAATACATTGATGCAACCACAAAACACAAAGTCCCCTGGATGCAGAATATGAAGACCTTAGAACTTGGAGCTCTGAAATTCTGAAATCTTTGGATGGGGATCATCTCCACATTGGAGGTTAACAATGCCAGAGTATTGATCTCAGTGATTGCCCATACCCACCCAAAGACCCAAGAATGGAAGCCCAAGAATAACACTATTGAAACTATTCCTACCATAGATATGAGCTTTTGCCATGAAGTCATATAAATGTTTACCTGGATGCCTTTTACATTTGACCCTTGAGGACCAATGAGTCGCCCAATACTGTCCTGATGAATAGTCATGGTGCCACTGCGAGGCATATTCTCTCGCTGAGCATCTCGGGGGCTGCAAATAGTTTGCTCCATGAACTCTATGATTTGTGAACGACCAACTCGTGCAGGTTCCAGAGCCTCACAGATGATGTACAATGGAATACCTGCTGGCTTGATGTCAAGCTGAATTGCAGTAATGCCTTTTCGGGTGCCAGCAATCTTGAAGTCCATGTCCCCGAGGTGATCCTCTAATCCTAAAATATCAGTCAGGATACGGTAATCTGTTATGTTCCCATTTGAAGGGTCAGTTACACTGACCAGTCCTACAGAGACTGCACCCACATGCTCTCGTAGTGGGACCCCTGCATCCATTAATGCAAGACTACCCCCACATACAGTCGCCATTGAAGAAGATCCATCAGATGCAAGACATTCTGATGTTACTCGCACACTGTAGGGAAAATCTTCCTCTGGTGGAAGAAGTGCAACTAATGCTTTCTCAGCCAAGGTTCCATGACCAACTTCACGACGATTCAAACCCCCAAGACGACCAGTCTCATTTATAGAGAATGGAGGAAAGCTGTAATGGACCATGAACCGCTTTCTTGACATTCCAACAAGAGAATCAAGTTTTTGTGCATCATCTGGAGCTCCCATTGTGACAGTGCACAAGACTTGAGTGTTTCCCCTTGAGAAAAGTGATGAGCCATGGAGAGGGAGATATGTCCCTGCCTCACAATACAAATCTCGAACCTCATGTAGAGCTCGACCATCTACTCTAACTCCCTTTTCAAAAATGTTCCTCTGCAAGATCTGCTTCTTCACTGCATCAAATGCATAAGGCAGAATTTTGACGGCTGCCTCATCCCCTTCTGATTCAAGTATTCCCTTCACCTCTTCCTCGATTCTGCTAAGAGATTTCCCCCGCTCAAATTTACCAAATGCAGGATTCCCCATGACAGATTGAATCGCATCCTCTGCAAGGACTCGGACTTTCTCAATCACTTCTGGGTCCACTGTCAAAGCTTGCAGTGGCCGCTTTTGGTTCTTCACTTGTGCAGCCAAACTGATCTGCGCTGGGATGAGCTTTGCTGCCTCTGCATGTGCCAGATGGAGAGCAGTAACATAATCTTCATTTGTGATTTCACGTGCCTGAGTTTCAATCATAATTGTCTTCTCTGCTGTGCACGAATACACCAAATTCAAGTCACTCTCAGTCAGATCATCCATGTTAGGGTTCACAACTAGCTGACCTTTTACACGACCAATGCGCACACATCCAACAGGTCCATTCCAAGGGATGTCAGAAATCATCAATGCTGCTGATGCTGCATTCACAGAAAGCACATCAGGATCTTGGTCTCCATCTGAGCATATTACATTAGCCATGATCTGTGTATCATAAAAGAAACCCTTTGGAAAGAGAGGACGGATTGATCTGTCAATGAGTCGACTACAAAGAAGCTCACGTTCCTTTGGTGCTCCTTCACGCCGCATGAACGTATTAGGTATTTTCCCTTGTGCATATTGCCTTTCTCTGTAATCCACTTGCAGAGGTAAGAAGTCTCTCCTCTCATCCACACTATGATCTGCAACAGCAGTTACCAGCACTCTGGTATCTCCCATTCCCAATACAACAGCACCTGAAGCAAATTGAGCAAGCTTTCCAGTCTCAAATGTCACTGTCTCCATCCCGACCTCAACTTTTTCTTCAAAGACTTGCCCCTTGGTTGGAAATTGACGCCAGGGAGCAGGAGGCTCTTGAAAATTCACCTGCTGCAAGGCTTTCAAGACGCTGGAAACATACCTTTGGGAAACCGGAGTTCTTCCCTGCCACAAGGGTAGAAGCTGAGAAGGAGGAGTTGACACAGGGGATGGTGCCAGCATGTGAAACTGAGCACATGGACATGCCCCAGACCTTCCTGACGCTCCCCTAGCAGCTTCAAACGTTCCTCTCATTACAGCCCCCGCCCATCTTCTCCTCTGTGCCATGCTTCTCTCTCTCTCTCTCGCTCGCTCTATACAGGAAAAGAAAACCCTAATCTTCACAGAGCTTTTCTCCTTCAAAACCCACAACCGTTCGGAGAGCTTCAGTTCCAAGGAGAGGGTTTAAGAAACTATACCAAAACCTAAAACTTCAAAAGGTCTCCTATCGATCTAATGAAGCATCTCGTCTTTAAACACACAAATTCGCAGCTCGGAAGGACTAGGAAACAGCGAGAAAAACAAAACCCTGAGAATCCATTCAATCCCCTCACCATTTGCATTAGACTTAGGGATGGGAGTTCGAGGGGATCCGGAAAGGGTTGTGTGAGGAAAGACAAGACAAAGAGATGAGAGGTGGCAGGGTTTCAAATGAACGTGTCAAAATTCCGAATGCCGAGTTTTTTGGGTTTTTGCAACATTGCAAAGGCTTTTATCATTCCAAAATTCTTAGCTAGACTCTGAGAGTTCTCCCTTTGAGAGATACATGAACCCTCTTTCTGGCTTTTAATGACTACGAAAGGAGATTTTCCTGTGTCATGTTTTTGGACTTGTTGTCTCCATATGGGCTAGATCCTTAGTTGTGGGTCATGAAGTTGAATGGAGTACAGTTGTATATGTATGTCACAAACTCTTCAATCTATGTGTAGACGTTCATTCTTTCTTGTGTAACCATAGCCTGTCTCTTCTTGGTCCTTTTATTTGCGCGAGTTGATTGACACAATCAGGTTTGGGCTGTTCATTTAAAACAAAACAAAAAATTGACAGGCTTTTCTCTGTCATGCAGGGATGCAAAGAGACTATTCTGAAGTCTCCTGTAGAAGGTGGTGGAGAGGTGGAGCTGCAAATGCCACTACCTGCCATGCCCACTTCATATGCAGTTGCCTTTCTTTTGCTGGATTGCCCGGAAATACACTGAGTCAGGGGTATATGTCCTTGACAGAGCTGGTTTGCAGCTATTTGCTTGGGAACTTTCTGAAAAGGTGATTGACTCATAATCCAAACTCAGAATTCTTAGGGCTGCGGATTATCCGAGTAAGGTTAGGACCACATAGTATGAAATTGACAGCAATTGTGCAATTCTGTTTGCATACAGGTCATGGTGGTATATGATGCTTTGGTTTTGAATCCTACATTCATGTATTTGCATGTTTCAGAGATGGGTTTGCTGCAGCTGCTATTTGATCTGAAGTTATTCGTAATGTCCTTTTGGGTGGTTGAGACATTTGCTTGGAGGTTCTGGATATTGTGGAGAATCAGAAGTATTTAGGGTCTCTGCTTGCTTCAGTTGGGGAATGGAAACTATTAACAGCAAAGTCAGATCCTGGCCATGAGAAGAGGGTTGTACCAGTGCTATCTAAATTGCAAAGTTGTCTTGACCCCATAGACTGGGCCATGTGAGTGACTCTTTCCCTCTTATTCTCTTTCTCTAATCAGTCCTCTAGCTCCATCCAAACTGGTCATCAGATCTTTGACCAAGTACAGTCATATGAGTTCAGTCTCTAAGCAGTTACCTGTGGAGAGTCCATCCAATGTCTTGTGCTGAAAGAGAGTGTGTTGGCTTGTTCTAAATTGGTGAGGCGGCTGTCCATGATAATGTTCCCATTTGTTGTATCTCTATCAAGCTGATGAAAGGATGAACATTCTGTGAACATCAAGGACCTGGTTCTGCACCTCTGTAAACCATTTTTGGAAGTCTCAATGCTGAGCTAAAAGCTCTAGCTCTGGTTGGGGTGTAACAAATGGATAGTTGACTTAGCTATGTCTCTTGAGTTTGTTGCCAATATCATGGCTGAGTTTTTCTTTTAGAAATGCAACAGAAACTCAGGATGCAGATGTTCATATAATAGTTTGTGGGAAAAAATTTGGGCAGACTATTATATACTTGTCTACAGCTGCTGTCAGGAGCTGATGAAATCAGTGGGGGGTCATTGCAGCTCATCCCTGCTGTCCAGCAGCAAGTTGACCCTACCTCCACAGGAACAAATTATTTTATCCTTTCAGAGTTCCTTTCAGAGTTCCTCTCAGAAACTCCATGGAAGAAACTCTTCCATGGAGGTAGAGTCAACTTGCTGGGTCAGGTCTGTGTATTTCTAACCTGGATATATCATGCTTGTGACATCTAATGTTCACTTGTTCATATCCTGGCCATGGAAAGGGATGCCACACATTTTATAGGGGGTTTGAAAGAGCTTCCAGTGAAGTGATGATGGTGTGCTAGAACTGTTTTGTTGGCCTATGTTGGGTGAGTTAGTTACAGGTGATTGCACCATGAAGACTTCTAATCGTTAAAAATCTGCAGTTGTGGATACAATTGGTTTTGTTGATGCAGGTGGGAACCAAATTTAACAAAGGAACATCGAAGCTGGGGTCAATTCTCAGTGACAGGCTTGTGGAATGTCTCAAGGACAAGTCCGCAGGAGCCATATCCACATTTGGTTATACGCTGCCAGTTTGGGCAGCAGGCCTCTCCTCTCCAGCTCAAGCCAGGAGTCCTAATCTATTTTGTGCTGAAAGTCATATCATGAACTCCTGGAAAGTTAGTGCCCTCAACAATAAATTGTCCTAGTGAGAAAGTACTTATAAGAGCTTGAGAATGTTGAGCACTTGAAAGTTAGTGGTCTTCCTGATGTCCTAACAGGGAAAATATGACCAGGTCATTAGAGTCATATCCTTTGATGTGGATATCAATGGCATGTAGCACAAATGTCTCATAACTTGTGATGGACAAGGTTGAGCTGATACAACCCTTCTAATTGGTGTTCTTCTGAGAGTTGAAGCACATGGTTGATGGGTTTAAATGCTCTCTTGATAGTGTATGGTCAAAGTCTATACAGATTTTGTGTTTGGTTTTCACTTCTCCTTGAGAAGATCTGATGTCAAATCCTACTTTTGGATGGGTCTTTGCCTTACTACAGGAAGAGATTTACCAGCAAAGGGAGTATGGCAAGGCTTCATTCCTAAGGAAGCCAGACCACCAGGCAGTTCTTTTTGCAGCTCTTTCATTTTGTATACAAGGGGTCTCCCCTTAGATGTGGTAAGAAACTGTAAGGGTTTATTACAACACTCGAGATTGAGTGATGCATATTGTGACTGCAAAGATTGGAGTTTGCAACTGAGATAATGTTGAGGTATCCAGCAGCAAAGGGACATGATGCCCAAGTTTTCTATTTGGATATCCAAAGGATGTGTTGTCAGAGCCTCATTTCTTTTTCTTTTGCTCTCTGGAAGCTTACCCATCCATAGAGCTTGGGCTTCAATTCCCACAAGAACATCAGTCATATGAGCTCTGTAATGTCTACCTTATCATCACATTGTATGGGTATAGGGAAAGGATAGAGTGTATATTTTATATTGGCTCAAATTGGCCAAGCTCTCCTTCTGTAGAGGCAACTTGCTGGTGGTCAATGATCCTTTGGGTTCCCACATTGCAGAAACATATAATGCTGGATTCTTAAAGACTGGTTACTAGGAGTAGTTATATGTCATGGATTGCCTTGGGTCTCTCATATGAAATCCTGACAACACTTATATGTGGCAGTCACCCTCTCCGATTAAATGAAGAATAGAACAAGCTCTCTCCCTGTGTTTTTCCCCTACTAGAAATTCAGGTATTGGAGTTACCATGAAATCCAATTTCTCTTTTTAGAAAGTTTTTCTCCATGATGATTTGACATGAGGATAAGAAACATGTATTGAGTTTTCAGTCAGTGAGAGGTGAAACTTTGATTGAGTTTGCAGTGAGAGAAGCAAAATCTTCATGCAAGGTGACAACACCTATTCATGATCATGATTAGAAATTGTGACTGCATTATTGTCATTTTCTTGCAAGCAAACAACCTGCACTTCTTGTCTCTACTATCTGTTATAACAGCGGCTGTTGAACCATTCATGTTGGCTGTGTTTATGCAAACATTTTGGTGAATCGATGGAGAAGAACTCTGTTGCAGAAGAAGACAATATGCTAAATGCTAGTTGACTTGCTTGCTAGATCTTTTTCATGTTCTCAAGAGTGTAGTTAATCCTTGCTACTAGAATGGTTTTCATCCTTGATATGATAGTCTTCTATTTGACAGTAAAAAATTCTGGATAGAAACATATTCGTTTGAGGAATTTTGTGGAGGAAAGCTTTTGTTATGGATCTCTTGTTGCATGATGTGTCTGAGATATGGATCTTGTTCTTCAAGATAGCAGAGTGGGTAGTATTCTAGGTAGTTGCAGCCATGAGATCTGCAGGCTGTGGCTAGAGAGAAAGCCAAGGATGAACAAGGCATTGTGAAGTGGATGGTCGCTTCATTGGCACAAAGTCTAGTAATGGGTAAAGAAATTGTGCAATCTCATGTGCCTCCTTCCCTGGAAGCCCATGTTGCTTTTGCAGCAGTTCTTCCAGATGTCCAGTACCAACTTGGTTCAGTGATGCTTTCTCAAAATGACGAAGCTTTCCATCTGACTTGAAGTAGTGTCGTGCATACTTCCCTGTGGAAGAGACCTTGCGGGGAATTGGGCCAAGAATCTCCCACATGCAGGCAAGGTGATGCAGATCCTTGTGATGACATGTCCTTCCTGCACCTGTGCTACCGAATAAAATGCAGCCTGTTGCAAGCTCAAAAACCATGCACCCAAAGGACCAGATATCTGCTGCAGGTGATAGTGCAGCTCCCAGAAGAATCTCTGGACATTGATATGGCCGAGTTTGGACAATTCTTTTGCTGGGCAGACTCTTCACATAGCATGCTGAACCCAGATCTGCTATCTTGCAGCCAAAGGCAGCTTGAACAGATTTCGGGTCATTGCAGCAAGCAATCACAGTAGCACTACTACTACTAATACTGAGAGACTTTTGTCCTCTTGAATATGAGGACTTTGCAGGAAGAAGACAAGCATCATCATCCAAAGGGAGTTTGGAATTTCTGGCAGAAGGAATCATCAGCAGTATGTTCTCAGGCTTCAAGTCATTATGAACCAGAGACAGTTGATGATGCAAGAAATCGAGTCCTGAAAGGATTTCTCTTGCAAGATGCTTCACAATCTGAAGAGGAAGACCAGCTGCAGCTGTTGGGTAGTCTTGGGAAGAACTGTTCTGTGTCAGCAGCGTACGGAGATTGACACCCAGGTGCTCAAACACCATACACTGATGCTTCTCATGCTCAAAATGGTCATACATCTTCACCACATTCTCGCAGTTGAGAGCATCTTCTTTCACAATATGCTTGAGTATCTGAATCTCCTACTCCTTTGCCCACTTTCTGGATTCCACACTCTTATGCAGCAGCAATTTCAATGCGACATACTGATGCTGGATGGAGTCCCAAACAAGCCAAACACTCGAGGAGCTTCCGTGTCCCAACTTCTCAAGCACCATGTAGCGACCGGACTTGAAGGAGCTTCCGGGACTGATGACAACGAGATCACTACTATGATCATCATAGCTGATCTTGTTGCCCTTGCAGTCATGAGATGATGCACTGTACTTGTCCGAATACTCGAAACCCTCGCTAGACTTGTGATTGTCTGTACTCGAGTGATCATCAGTTGGGTCCGAGCTTTCGTCAGTGTAGTCGTTGCTGCTGATATCGTCACTTCCGGATCCAGATGTAGTATAGCTCGCGCAAGTGCAGCCGCGATCATCACAGTCCTCAAGCAGCGATTTGCGTCTTGCAACAACTCCTGGAGTCCGACCGTATGAGCCGTCACTTGTAGCTGCTGTAGTAGTAGTACTGCCCAAGGATCTCGCTGATCTCATCACAAGTCTGCAGTCACCAGCAGCTCCAGGAGTAGAAGACGAGGATGCTCCAGTCTTCTTCTTCTTCTTCTCCTTCGACCCGAGAAGAGTATTCCTCTCGCCTGGTCGAGCTGGGGACTGCGCCAGTTGCAGCTGCTTTGTCGACTTCGGTTCAGTACGAATCCGCTGCGGAGTGACACTTCTCCTCAAAGCTACAGCAGCTCTTCTATTCGACAGCTTCGACTTGCCGCCGGACAACAGAGGAGACACAGACAGCAGAGACGACACAGACAGCTTCTTATCGTCGTCATCATGGTGACGATCAGCTCTTCTGCGGTAGTACTCAGCTGGCAAGCTGCTGCTGGTTCCTTCATCATGCAGACTGCAGTCCTCCGGCAGCAGCTTGGAGGCGTGCTGCTGCTGCTGCACGAGATGGTCATTCGACGCCATGCTTCTTCTTCCATGGCCTATATCATTCTTGCAGGTTTTCTTGTTGGGTTTTCCTGCCATTGCTCAAAACTTCTGTTATCAAGTCTCTCCCGGCTACAACAGCAGCTTCAAGGATCAGTGTACAAGATCAAATTCAAGGGCGTAATTAATCGTGGATCTGCTGCACCTTGTCCAGTTCTCAATCGCTATCTATTATATAAGCTGTGCATGAGCCGCAGATGCCAGGAGTACTGAATCAGTAAGTCTTCGTGAATTCGAGGAGTCGATGATCTGAAGTTGAAGAGCTCCAAGTCTTCGTGAACTCTCTGAAGTTGAAGAGCCAGAGCCGGATGCGTAACCGTTGGCGGTTACCCATCTACTCCTTGCAAATTTTAGTTGGGATTCCAAGCAACCCAAGCAACTTCAGAATACGAGGTACGCAAGTGCATCAGACAGCAACAGAGAGTTTGATTCTAGTCAGACACAGGTGTGGAGGGAGGGGATGAGACTAGAGCAGCAGCAGCAGCAGCAGCAGCAGCAGCAGGAGAAGGAGGAAACTGCGATGATGATGAGCTTATAGATCACGATGGATTTTCTTCTGGAAGATCCCACGAGGAAGGAAGGTTGCAACCCTTTTGGATTTCGAAGGTGGATCTGGATCTCATCAGTCAACATTTGGTACGTGAACTTCCCACTCACAGTAGCTGCTGCATTTCTGAACAAAAGTGCAATGCTACTCTACTGTTGCACGGAGCTCAACTGAGCTTTCCCATCTGATGATGTGCACCTTGGTTCTTCAATTACAGCCAGGGAGAAGAAGCTTCAACCATGATGGTGGTGGTGTGGGCCTTAGTACAAAACATTAAGCTGTGACAGTAATTACTCCTTTGCACTCAGAGTACCTTCTTCATGTTTCTAGCAAGAGAAATTTTCATGAACTGGATAATAGATTAGAAGCAAAAATAGATTACCTTCTTCATGTTTCCAGCAACATTAGAAGTGACAAGGGTTGATGACAGAGAAGATGGAGCAGAAAGTTCAGACAAAATGCTGACACTTCTGACAACAACTATAAAGACTGGATGATGATGATCGAGAAGAAGTGCTGAGGTCTGAAGCTAAATCCTTTAGCACACTTTGCAATCATAGCCTTGATTTGATTTCTGATGCCCATCTTTTGTTTGATGATCCCACAGGAGGATTGAAACTAGACAGACACAATCTAGAAAATTTCTTGCAGGGAGAAACTTGGCATCCATGATATCTCCTTTGAATATCAGAATGGCTTTGCAAAACTTTGTGCATAAACTTTGCTCAAAATTTCTTGCAACAAGCATGGGATGTTAAGTTTCAAAGAAAACTAGATTCCTGGTCTAGAGTCATCCTTCCTTGGGTAGAGATTTAGGTATCTTCATCTTTGTCTCCTCTTATACCGATAGCATAGATCTAAACCTTCAAAAGTGTTTTAGATTGTCTTCCTTTCCATTGTCAAGAAGTTTTGGTCCTTTCCCTTTATTGCATGGAAGTCACTTGACTTAAGAGTTCTTCAACTATAGGGAGATTGGAAGGTCTATTCGTTCCTCAAAAATCTAGAAAATCTTGCAAGTGATTGTGAGTATAATTGTACCCAATGTTACAAGTCAATTCTTATATTGGTAATACTATTTTTACAAAACTAGATATCCTCTCTAGATCTCAAGGTACAAAGTTTAGAAGGGATTTCCTCAATTGAAGTAGTTATTGAGAAATGTCTCAAGAAGTTTGTCAATAAATAGGATGATCTTTTGGAGTCTCTTTTGTTTGTTCAAAAGAGGACTCAATCTCCCCACCCCCCCCCCCATGTCTTAATCCTCTTCTAATTCATCTATCTCTATTCTTTTAGGGGACTTGGATCATGTAAAACGTCTTCAACATCTCCTTGTTATAACTCATGTATATTATATATGGATTTAACAATAATTATGTCATTTGAACAATTTGTATGTTTATGATGTTTCGAATTGCTCCAAGTTTGAAGCAATTAAATCTTTAAACTTCATCTTTCTTTTATTAAGGTTCATAATTTTAATGATGAAGAGTGTGTTCCATGTCTCACAATTCTATATGATGTGGGGAAGTTTCATAAAGTCCAACTATGCCAAGATTTATGTGTATAGCCAATTCCATTTCCCTCACGAGTGGCTATATTTTTTTTAAAAATTATTTTGCCTATGGTCAATGATCTATGATCTAACTCTTATGACATGGACAAGGAAATTATTACTTACACATTTTGTTGTATATTTGTGTGTTTCTTTTTGTAGAATATTACTCGTTAATGATGTGAATTCAAAGGTCTTTGGGTTTGTTTTGCAACATTTGTCAGGTGAATATTTATAAAAAAGGAAGCCTATTGACCAACGCAATATTCGAAAAATACATAGGATGTTGAGTGTAAGCATGATAAAATAACTTTCACAAAATGTAGTTTTTAAAAATAGACAATTTTTTACATGAATACAAAAGTAAATTCAAAATCTTTTTAAATTTCATTATGAATACATATGGTTTTGCATTTAAATTATGGCAAGTTAAATACGAAAATTGCAGTTTTTTATTATAATAAAAGAAAGTAACAAATGCATTTGAAATTGATTAATCAATGTGGTGTTCAAATTTACTTCTATGTTAAAATTTGAATATATTATTACTATTATATGAAAAAGTTGAACGAGCATAAATATACCTACCAATTTCATTAACTTAAATTTTGAAAATCCATTGTGTAAGAAAAGAGAATCTATTTAAATGTATATTAAACTTTAGATTTTTTTAAATCATTCTAATAAAACTAAAAACATGTTTATATTCATCATTTAAATCAATAGTAATTTTTTAAATCTTAGTAAATCAAATCTTATTTTATGAATATTTTTCATTTACATTGACAAAGATCTAGACATGTTTATTTTGCCTTATTTTCCCTACATGACAAGATGTAACATGACTTTTGACCCTAAAAAATTGTTATATTTTCAAAAAAAAAAATTCAAAATTAAAAGGTCAAATAATAGAAATAATAATGTAAGAATTACAAAAATTAAAAATTAATTGCACTTTGATTGAAGTTCAACATGTGCAATGTAATGTTTGACATCATCAAAAATTGTCAATGAAAGAATTATGTCAATAAAATATGATTTTTTTGCAATTACAAGAACCATCAAAATAATAATCATTTATTGAACTTTTATTTTTTAATCATTTTTATTCTGATTCAACATAAAAATATTGTTTGGAATATAAAATTTCACTTTAAAACTTCAATGTTGTTTTCTTTTAAACACACCAATATTACATAACATGGTTTCAATGTTGGTTTTTTATGATCGAAATTTTAGTCGCAATAAACAAAAACATCCTCAACTAGATTGAACCAATTTCTTATAACAAAAAATTGATTATTTTTAAAGTTGAAAAGTTTATTTTAAATGATTATAATTATTGATGCGGCTATCTAAAATGATTGAGATGGCTGAAACTATTAATTGATGTGCCAATATTAATGTATTATCGTATAAATCATTTTTAAATTATTATTATTATTTCATATTTGAATTATGAACAAATCCTCAATCACATTAAACCCATGAATCTAACCTCAATATTTATTTATTTTTATTGTTTTGGGGTCATCATGATAATGTCATATACACAACATGTCTCAAACAAGATTTGAATCTTCATTTATTTTGTCACAACCTAAGGCTTTACCATCAAACCACCTTTTCACATGATGATATAAATTATTATCACAAAATATATAAGAAATTTGAGTTAATATGTTATTAGGGTTTAACACATATTTAATTAATTTAAAAATTTTAAAAAGTCCAAAAATCCAAACAATAATTTGACAATGTTATAGTTATTCAAACTTTCAATTATAAATCACTAGTGGACACTAGGACCAAAAAGAAAAGCTCAAAAAAAACACACACACACACAAAATTTACCCTTCTGGGTATGTGGTCAAATTCATTCATAAACGATAAAATAAAGTTTAGAAACAATTATATTTAAGATTATTAATCATGATTTATTACAACAAAAACAAGATTTGATTTGAAAAATAAAGTGCAAGACTCACATTATATAATAAATTTAGTGCTACATGATATCAAGCTTTGAAAAACAAATTCAAAGTTGCGAGTTGACTTTTTTTTTGCTGGACAAATTAAAATCATGAACTTATGATGATGCTAATGAGTAGTTTAATGATGAAAATAACAACATGGTGTGAATGTTGCAATGTTGATTAAAAGAATCATAGATTCAACTACATGTTAAGTTAAAAACAAATCAAATTGTGCAAATGTTCTATTTTCGTAACTATTGCTAATAAAAAAGAATCAATAACAGCTATGAGAAATAGAGCATTAAATGTATGATTTGATCTATTTTTAACTCAACAATGCATTTCAATCTATAATTTATTTTCAATCATCATTACAACACTGTGTTCGGTTGTTAGGTTGCTATTTTTAAGAAGAATTTGTAACATTCAAAACATTAAACATGTACCTCAAACCCCTAAAACCTAAAAAATAAAAATATGTTGAATGGTACACCACATCCAAACCAAAATATGATTCACTTACAACAACACAAACAATTATGACATGGTGGCCATTAAGGAATTAATTTAGAAAATAAACAAATTTTTGAAAATTTTAATAATAAATACAAGTTATAACGTAACATTTTTTATCTTTGTTGGGTATAATGCCTTCAACATAGAAAAATGAAATGAAATAGTGTACACAAAAAAATTGTTCTCCAATGTTAATGTTTAAATCTTAACATTGGGAACAATTTTTCTAAGTATACTATTGCATTCCATTTTTTTGTGTTGAAAACAAACATATTTATAAACACATAAAAACCAATTAACTAATTAAATTACGACTATATATTTTAATTAAAAATTCATATTTAAATTATATTTTTTAAAAATTAAACATACAAACATAATATGCACATGAAACACACACAAAACAACAAGCATTTACATTCGCACCCACATTAAAAAAACACACAAAATTCTACACATAGAAAAAAATGAATTCTAAATGAAACCCATATTCAAATGATTCTTATTTTGAAAATTGTTATATGTATCACTCTCACCCACATAAAAATAACACATTACATCCTTCGCACACAAAAACAAATATCCAAATGAAACCCATATTCAAACGATTCTTATTTTGAAAATTGTCATATATCATTCACATTCACATAAAAATAACACATTAAATCTTTCACACATAAAAAAAAGGGTATCTAAAAGAATATCCAAATGAAACCCATATCCAAATTTTATCTTGAAAATTATCATATGTATCACACACCAAAATATCTATGACTTACATGTGTACAACATAATTTATATATTATTTTCAACACACATTTTTTTATTATACATATAAACAATAAAAAACACAAATAAACGTATACACATCCACATACATGCATATACAAACATATACAACCACACATCCATATATGACGCACCCCCAAACTTTTTGTAAAATTCAAATACGAGTTTAAAGGTGAAAACAATGGAAGAAAAAGTAATGGGGATACGCTTCCTTATTCATAGCACTTCGTGAGTAGAGGCCCATGCTAAAGCTTTAGGATGGGGATTAAGATGAGTGATAAGCGATCAATTATTCACAAAGACTTACACAAACCAAACAACAAGTTAGTTAATGCATAGTTGGAACACTTTTGATGCACGAATGAACCATGGACACACATGAACTCACAAAACTCATCACGGCCTAAATTTGAGGGAAGCCACCACCTTCCCCTTTGTAATATTTTCTGTGATTAGCCATGAAAGCTACATCCAAATGTCATTTTGTCCCAGGATTCTTAAATTGGGAATCCCAAAATTCGCGAAATTAGGATTCCTGCAACTTTGAAAACTCATAACTTTTTGTGTAAACCTCTTATTGAGGTGAAGTCCGAAACAAAGTTGTAGTTCTTGTCAAGAGCTTTCTAATGATATGTGGCACAAAACCTGCACGCAAGTAAATTAGGGCGATTCCCGTCTTTTAATGGGAAAAAGTCAAATCAACACTTTGATTCCCAGCCTTTTTTTCAACCATAACTTGTGTTTTAAATACTATAATGGAACGTGGGAACCCATTTTAGACATCTTCGTTTTAAGATCTTTTCAATGGTATAAAGAATTATTTAATCCAATAAATTTGGCCCCATATAATCGCTCTCTAAAAATTTGGAAGTTCATTTGGACTCCAACTCCCAAAGTGGGAGCCCACTTGGGAATGTGTGAGTTCATTCCTTCACACCCTCCTATATTCCCAAGAACATGAAATGTGATTCTTGGGCTTCATTCTCGACCTACACCTTTGCAAGCCCTTATCTCGATCACAAGCGCAAAATTAGGGTCGTGACAATATATATCTATACATAAATACAACTTAGACTACATATAAATAAACAAATATCATACAATTTATAAATTTACAATGATTTAATTAATCCGAATGCAAATTTCATTTAAATTATGAATTAAAACATATTAGTACAATAATGATTTCTAAACAAAATCTGACATGATATATTATCATAGTAATAGAAAAAAAATTATGTAACTATTTATTCAACCCCATAAATCAAATTTCAACATTAAACCCTATAATTCATATTCAAACCATTAACCCTAAATATATCTCTATACATTAAACTCTATAAACATTAAATATCTCAAATATGAACCACTTAATAAGTATTTTACTACCTTTGAGTTATTTATCAAGGATTAATGTATCTTTGAATGATAAATTAAATAACTTCTTATTTTTAATTTAATATTAATTTTGAGTTTATGATCATGGACAATTTAGTAAGATATTTGATAATTACATAATAACTTACTAATGATGTTTTACCATGTAAACTACATTTAAATATATATTAAAAATGAACTTATTATGAAATACTAAATAATCATTAATTAATTCAAACATATGCCATTATCATTCACATGTGAATTGTCATGTCATATATATATAATGTAATGACATCATAATGGACATTTTTTGATGATCAAATCCACATTAACAAAGGACATACCACAAAATAAAATCAAATTACAACCATGGAATGCAAAAATAGGTGCATAAACCTACTTTCACAAAATATAAGTTGAATGCACCTTACACACTTAAAGTGTATGCATAGTAACATGAGGTGCCTAAAAAATGGTGCCTAAAGTTTGACCCTACAATCACAACATTATTGGGGAAGGGCTCTCCTTTTCTAAAAAGGAAAACATTTATTTGTTTGACTTTAACTCCATAGCTAATCTAATATAATTTATGTCCTTTTTCAACCGAGGAAACAATGAAATCTAACTATCCTAAATGACTATATCAATGACCATAGTCATATATTACAACTTCATTATTTGCTTCATTATTTACATGGAATAAGTATGAATAATACATTACCAAATTATTTGTATAATTGATGGATGATTTACATTTACAAAATTGACATACTTCATCCATTTTCCGTTGACCATATTTCACCTATTATGGTTTTCGGGTGTGTGCTAAAGAATAAAACACCAACGTGAATTATCTTGCCATCATTTTTCAAGTAGTGAAATATGTAGATATTGTTTATGATTAATTTATTTGGATTACTTCAAATGATGTGGAAAATATTATCATGATGTCATGCCTATTTTTATATTTAATTAACTAACATCCTACATCATTAGAATATGGGTCCTATTATATGTTCTAAACTTAAAGAACTTATAAAATAATTTATATATAACTTAAAAGTTATTGTTGTTGTTACATGGATAACATGGCACCTTATATAATTATATAATTGTTAACCTTAAATTATTCAATTTGTGATGCCCTAATTGGTCATACAATTATTTTACAACATTCAAAATAAAAATGAATATTAATAAAATTTTAATATGAATACAAATGAACATAATAAACTAAAACATGTAAAGAACTTATTTAAATTAATATTATACATATAGGTTTAGGGTGTAATATCTTAAATAATGTACTTGATATATAATCCAATGTTTTAAATATCCAATGTGACTAAATTAAATAGTATATATTGAAATAAATTTTAATGATAAAAGACTAGGAGATATTATAAATAATATTTTTATCATTATTATATCATGAAATTTTTTTAATATTAAAATATAAATGTAAAACATTGCGGGAAATATATAGTTTATTTGTGCATCAATGAAATTTTATCGTAAATTTAAATGAAATTTTATATAACATACTTTGTATAAAATAAATAATTTTATTTTACATGTGTTGAAATATATTATTACACAATTATATTACATAATTTTTATGTGTAAAAATGAATAAAATTTATAATTTCAAAAAATTCCTATAAGCTTGGAAAATATTATTTATAACTATTACATGCCCCATCTATTTGACCCTTAATAATGGAATAATATTCTTATAATGTTACTAACTAAGAATCAAATATGAAAATATTCCATACTAAGGATTCGAGCAAATGTTAATTACAATAGCCATTCTGTTAAATTCCATAAAATTTGCATAGTTTTGAAATTAAAAGGGGTGAAGAATGTGGATGAAGGGTTCTATTGGGATATTATAAAATTGAAAGGGTAACATTATGTGTACTAATTTTCAAGCCAATTTTTAGTCCTTTTCCATTTAATTTGTTTTAATCTCCCATACAAATGAAATGTAATTTTTTTAAAAATTAAAATTATGTTGAAAGTAGAATTATTTCAACATTTTTCATTACAAACTACTTAGGGTAGGAAATTCGTTAAACGTAAGTCTCATGCACCAATCTTATGATGGGGAGGTTTAAGCAACCGACAACTTTAGGTTAGAGTATGAGTTTTAATTTCTTTTTTAAAAGAAGACAAAGTGTGATCAAGTTCTCTTTCAAAAAATGTAGGAGAGAAGTGAAGTTAAGGTCTTGGGGAAGAATCTAGAACACCAAGTCTATGGAGCTTCAGAAGGGATCAAGGGCAAGAAAATTGAAAACACAAAGCACCATCAAACTTTTCTTTAAAATTTTTTTTTGGTTTCAACGTGCAATTAATCGTTCAGCCTTTCTTCAAAACCAATGCCATACTCATTGTAAGGCTTCAGATAAAAGAACCTCATGGTGAAATTATGCGATTCAAAAAACTCCATCGAATAGCTTCTCGGTACAACCCTTTTACCATTCCTACCCATTGCTCCTTCACTTTTTCAAATCTTCACATCAATCTTGCGATCAATTAACACCACAAGTTTCCTTCTTTTAATAGTTTAGTGCATTCCATAGTATAGAGCAATCTATGACAACATGTTCAATTGCTTTGTATTTGAAAAGTGCTTTCAAATTCAACATTTCTTCATGAAAATATATTCTCAACTATTTCAACCCATAAAAATCACATTTCTTTTCATCTTGCAATTACCATTTCATACATCTAATGTTTTCTAAAATAATTTTTCCAATAAAAAGTCCATTTTTCATCCCTTTCTTTGGGTCAGTAAAGAGGATTCTAAAACATGGGTTTGCATGCTTAAAAACATGATGCGTTGACGGGGTTTGAAAACATCTCTTGTCTAGGGAATATTATTTATATTCAATCCCACCTCTCGGAAAAGGATGGAGTCATGACCAAAAAAAAGTGAGTACTGCACAATTCATTATTAACATCACAATGATTACACATATTCACCATTTTTATCATCTCAAATCCTTCTTATCTTAGAGCTATCACATTCACATATTCTAGTCAAATAAATTTGCATGATTTTCATGCATCCTCAACTTGCGTTCAAGAATCCTGTTATTTTCTCATCACAATTTTAACATCAATTTAGCTATGAACCACCAAAAACAAGGAAATAAAAATAAAAAAGGATCTTCTAAAATTTTCGTGGTTCTTATCCCTTAAAAGGTATTCCTGCAATTCAAAATTGAATGTAACAAAAAATTCCTTCATTACAACGATAACTATTGACATTAGTTTGTTCCAACCTATGTTATACTAACAACAACATAGTTGTTATAAAACTATAGCTACAATATTGTATAAAGTTGTTGAACCAAATGTTCATAGGATTCCTAATAACTTTCAAATGGTTATATTATATCAAATAGTACAATGAAAATTTAAATGGTCCCACATAAAAATAGAAGACGTCTCACAGCCACCGGGATTTTTCAAAATGACCAATTAAAGGAAATCGCAAAAAATGTTTGGTGGTCACCAAAGGTTTTTTGGATCCAAAATCATAGAAAATGCCTAACAGCCGCCAAGTGTTTTCTAGATCCATAAATCATAGAAAATGTCTGGTGGTTGCCAGACATTTTTTGCATCCAAAATTGTAGAAAATGCTTGGTAGTTGCCAGATGTTTTTTGGATCAAAAATGCTAGTATATGCCTAGCAACTACTAAGTGTTTTTTGGATAAAAAATGTTTGAAAACACTTAGCAGTTGCCAAGTGTTTTCTGCATCCAAAATTGTAGAAAAAACTTAGAGACCACCAAGTGTTTTCTAGATCGAAAATGCTAAAAAATGTTTAGCAACCATCATGCGTTTTCTAAACTAGAAATGCTAGAAAAAGCCTAGTGGCCACCAAGTGTTTTCTAGATTGGAAATGCCAGAAAACACTTAACGGCCACAAGGCATTTTTTAGATTGAAAATGCTAGAAAATGCCAAGTGGCTGTCAAGCATTTTTTAGATCAAAAGTCATAAAAAACACCTAGCAAGAACCAATCCTTTTTTTAGATTAGAAATCATAGAAAATGTTTTGGCGACTGCGAAACGATTTTTAGATAAAAGGAAAGAGACAATCCCAAAGAACGGTTGGCAACCGCCAAGAGTTTTGGCGATACTAGTTGAAATTAAACATAAAAAACTTTAAAAGTCACAAGGTAATTTTTGCGAGTCTTTCCAATTCAAAATCTAAAAATTCCTAATGGCTGCCATGTGTCTTTTATGGTTTTATAAAAATGGCATTTTTTGGATGGCCCCTATGAAGTGATCTAAAAAATGTTTTCTAGGTTGTAATAATTGTGTGAAATCCAATGTATCTTGATATAATATTCTCAAACAAATTTCATAATTTGTTGGGTGAAATGCAATCTTTTTTAATGTAATATTCTCAAAAAAATTTAGTAATTGGTCGACATTCAATTGAATTAAATAGAAATTTTTTTTGTTCCTTTTGGAATGGGTGGTGCATTTTGTCATTTTTTGTTCAATTTTACATTCTAACATAGCAATATTCATCCATTGACTTTGTGAGTGTTGGGTGTTTAACAATTAAATTATATTTAAAATGGTGAAAACATGACTATAAATATGCATGTTGTGACAATTTTTATATGGGATTTGAGCAAGGAATTGGAGTAGGATAGTGCAAGGATCCATCGCTACTCCTGATCTATGGCGTTAATGGAGTGGAAAATTGTATAGTTGTCACCATTGTATCCGTGGTTGAGGTGTTTGAGTAGCGAAAACTCCTTTGCTTAACTCTAGTTACATGATATTGCGGATCCTTGATGGAAAATGATTGCTTTTGGTTTGCAAATGATGTTTCCTTTCTAGAAGAAAAACTTGTATTTCTACCGAAAGAAGGCATTCAAGAGGAGGGTTTTAACAAATTATGAAAAAAAAAGTGTCTTGTAGAGATCACGTTCTCTCCTCCTCCTTATGATCTGAGGGATTTGATGTTGATGAAGAAATTATCAATACAATGAATGGTACTCCTCAAAACGAGTTCGATGGGTATAAGTGTATTATTTTTCTAATCATGTTAACAATGATGGCACTTTGAGAAGAATTTTTTTAGGTTTTATGAATGAAGGGTGGAACGAGGAAGGAAATGGCGAAGAAGCACAGGAACGAGGTGATAATGAAAACGGAGGAAGGAACTCTCACATCTTATCAAAAGGTAGGTTTGTTTGGTGAGGTGTGGAATGTGAACTTGTGGATGATGTTGGGTTGTTTGTTACAAGTGGCCATGTAATAGCTTGTGACCTAAGGGAGGCAATTCTTGATAATCAGTTTGGTGAAGATCATGTCAGTGTGAGTATTTTGTATTGCCCAAATAATATTTCAGCGGTTATGACAATTTAGAAGTGGCTATTAGCATAAACCATTGTGGATGGGTATTCCCTAAGACAACTTCTAGTATTTTACGATGAAAGTATTCCAATTGTTGATGAGAAGGGAGAAATTGGTGGAAGGAAGAAGCAATATACTCAAAAGAGGAAGTGAAATGTTGGACATTCAAATCATTCAATGTCAAGGATTGATAAACTTTTGTCCCAGGAGTTTGTTTGAAATGTGAGTTCCGCATTATGTTGCGCACGAAATTAGTATCAACATTTTACTTGTGAGAAGACATTGTTGAAAGAAGAGTTTTGGGGTTTATCCTTTGAATAACGTAGAACATATGGCATGGATATTCCAAAAAGGTTGCATGTCAAAGCAAACACAATAGCAAAAATTTATCACGGTTTAAGAAATAGACATTTGTGAAATGGCATAGTATAAGATTGTTGGATTGTTTAAATTGACATGCATGTTATACAAAGCAAATTCCAAGCGAAGATGTAGATTTTTGTTTCATTGTAACAAAGGTTTGCATAAACTCTGAATTCCAACCAAGTAGGCAGAATCAAATGTTCAATCGTTGATTGACTTGAACGTTAACACAATGCCACATCAATTGAAAGGAATAAAAAATGGTAGACATGATGTTCAACGACTATTCCCTGATACATGGAGGAGCCTTCAAAAACGAAGTGATGAAGTAAATGATAATGTATACAAATTAGTGATGCGATAGAATATGAAATGAAGTTGAAAAACACCTCTTGCATCAAGAGTTGTGTGGAAGCTTGTACCATACTTGGGGGTCCAAGTTTGTGTGGTCCAAAAATGGATTTCTATGCATTATCCATGACAAAATGGATCATGTGAAAATTGCACTCCCAAGATTGCAAGCGGCAAACAAAATCATTTGTGGGCTTGGACAATTGCCCATTGCGTTGACGGGTATCATAGCTCATGGTCATGGTGATGAGAGATTGTGTAATATTCTAATGAATTTTGGCCTAATGATCCCAATTTTACAATTGGGTCATTGTTGCAACTTTTTCAAAGTTTGGAGAAAGCTCTAGCTTGCGAATCCAAAATGTTGTTTGAGCACCCTCCCAAAAATGCACTCTTTGCATTGTCTTTTACAAGGAAAATCTCGTTGTATAATTGAATTAAAGACACCAAGTGAAGGTGTGGGCCCCAAATCATTGTCAATTTATTTTTTGCTTCAAATGGATAACTATTAATGGTGAGGGAAGTGTTTGAGGAAGTTAAACTGAAATTCCTTATGGTTGGTCAAACACATGAAAATATTGATGGATGTTTTGGATATTTGTCCAAAAAGTTAAAAGAGCAAAACAATTATATTTTGGCAGATTTGATGAAGGTTTTCATGATTTTGCAAGAGAGACCTTTCATTCCGAAGTTGATTCAAAAATTCCATAGTTTAAAACTTGGGTTCTTAATAATTTAAAAAACAGTCTAAAAGCCTTGGTGGGGCGTATTAATATGCATTTTTTTAGATTTTTTGTGGATTCATATGGCTGGCCTATGATGTAGTATAAAGCTTCACTAACTAATAACATTTGGAGTCCTATAGAAGGGCCTACAATCCAATTATGGAAAAATAATGTGAATGGATCTCCAAAGTTGGCTACCAAGGTTCCTAACCTTGTTCCATATCGCCCAATTTGGGACCATGATGCAATGAGGGTGGTGCAAAGGGAGAAGTTTATTAGTGTTGAATTGTCTAAATATGTGGAATTTTGAAAATAAGGCATTGAACAAAGCACAACTTAAGCAATGAAAATGTGTCCATATGTGGATGATTGGGAGGATATTTGATTGCATTTATCAAAACCTTTTCCTATTCAAGGGTCTACTATTTTGGAAAGCTTTTGGCCTTTCAACAATTGGAAGTTGAATTATGCGAAAGCTAAATTGTTGTCCACAACGTCGGTTATTAATTCAAAAGATCTAGTCATTTGTCCTTATTGTGGGCCCATGAACTTGAAGTGATTCCCGCATACACCCTATTTAGAGATTTCATACACCTTATTCAAAAATTTCAACAATGAAGATTTTGTTTTCGTGAAGGTTCATGATATTTTCCTTGTCCTTGTTTGGTTGGGAAGAACACATAGTGATGTTGTCAAGGATGATCAAAATGAATTCTTCAAAATGATGAGGGTGTGGGTGCCAGTGAAGAAAGGGTCAAATTCAAATGAACGACATTTGTATGAAGATTGTTGGAATGGCAAGTGGAAATGTAATTTGGTAGATCCAGAATAGTGGTTCAAGATTGCAACTATTCTTTTATCTTTTCTTTCACGCAAAAATATGACAAAAAAAATTCAAATTAATATTCCTAAAAGTTGTTCTTTTCAAGCGATAGTGAATATGGAGGTTGTTAATGCATCCAATAATTTGTAAAGTATGTTTGTGTTATTTAATGTATTTAATTATAATATATCAAATTATTCGTAATGCTTTTTGAGTATCCATAATTATTAACAATCTATTGATTTTAATTCATTGCTAGCATTGGTGTCTTTTAATGTGTGAATTTTTTGATAATTATGTTTTTAGGTGAGGTTAAAAATTGGACCTCTAATTCTTTGCTTTTCAAACCAATAATCTATTTTGTTGCACATGGTGGCCACAAGGGAAAATGATATATCAAATTTTAATCTACTAAAAATTGTTTCACTATGAACACCATTTTTGGATTCATAGATAGGCACAGTAGATAGGCATGAATTCATGGATAGGCATAGTTGCCTTTTTTTGAAACTCAATGGATTGAGTTTCTTTTTGTGATTATTGGCTATATTATCAATATATTTTTATTATTTTTATTTGATGTATCATCTAGTAGTGAAATAATAGATTGTTGTGTTTTTGTTTTTGATGAGATGTAATTTTGCTCATCATAGATAATTTGTGTACAATGTTATTCATAGTCATGATCGGTGATCTTTGTTGTTGCACTTGAACCATAATCCCTAGTGGCCAATAGGTGTCTATTTTTTCATTTCATGGCATTGACTCCAAATTATTATGAGTTTTTTTATTTTTGGGTTCTTTTGTGTTGGATGTGGCTTATTTTAAAACAATGTTTTGATCATCAAAAATAATGTGTGGCATTAAAAAATTTGTTTATTGCAAAAATTTGTGTGTGTATATTCTTAAATACTAATTATCAATATATATTTTTGGGACCTTATTCTTAATCCATGGTGGCCACTAGGTGTCTACTTTTCTCTTTCATGGTATGAACAACAACTTTGGATCCATAGATATTATTGTGATTGACGAATTGGCACATGTTGTGTTTAGTTTTTTAATTTAATAAATAGAAATAAATTTGTTTATTATGAATAGGAGTACAATTTGACTTCTAACCTTGATAATGAATAACCCATAATTTTCACTTAGTGGACATTACGCAAAATAGAATTTTCATCATATGAATATATTCATTTTGAAACTAGCATATTATATTTGTTATTCGTTTCGTGTCTCTTAATATATTAAAAATAATGATTGAAAATGTTGCAAAAAAAATTTGGTATCAATTTTTTTGAAACTCAATGTATACATGGATGCAAGATTGTTGTTTTTATTTGAATGTAAGGCTATTTTTCTTAAATTTGGTGGCCACCAAGCGGAGTTCACACCATCCACCAGGTTGGGTAAAGTCCTAAATTAACAATTTAGTCATAAATTAGTTAAATATGTGTTTAAACACATTTTTTAAAAAAATCCCACATTATAACCTTAGTATATAGTTAAAATAATGTCATAATCGAATTGATTACAAATATATGTTTTTAATATCATTATTCAACTTCATCCATTTTTATTTTGACAATGAATTTAAATCTTCAATTTTATTTTAATTTCAAAATGTAAAATTTATTATTATTATTATTTTACTATTTAAATTTTATTTATTGAAATTATCATTTACTTGAAATCTATAAATCAACTCCAACTGGTAAAGCATTACATTAATTTTATATTTTGATTTGGGAAAAAATTCGAGTAGAATAATCGTATTGAAATTTAGTTTTGGAAATCTGAAAGTTAAATGAATTTCACTTCTGAAATTATATGATTAAAATTCACATGTGTTTAGTTTTGTAAAAGGAATTAGATTTCTAGTTTTTAAAAAATTTAATTTAAAAAATCAAATTAGTTTAAGTTTCAACATGTACATTTGTTATGTTTTACTGTTTTGATACGTTAAAATTAAAAAAATCAGTTTGATCTCTCATTTTTTCACATGTCATTTTTTAAAATTTCAAATGTTTCCCCCTATTTTTATTTTTATGTAAATAATTAAATTATATATATATATATTATTGCATCATAAAATAATATTATAATCATAATCAATCATATTTAAATTATTTTTTAGTCATATTAATCAAGTCAGATAATTTCACATGATTGTTACATATGCATCATGTTGAACATACTGTTCATTTTGATTAAATGACTAAATTTCTTGATTGAAACAAACATATTGAGTTTTAATTTTAGTCAAATACACTTTAATTAATTATTTCAAACAAATGAACTTGATTTTACAATCATTTCAATTACAACATTATTAATGAAAAACCATATTTTTGAAAAAATGGTAGGTTGCAACAAACAACAAATTTGAAGTAATCTAACAATGCATGAATATTGTGACATTTTCAAGATCATGCTCATAACATTCTGAAACCTATAAAAAAAAGTCATGGAACAATGATAATTTTTAAAAGGAAAAATAATGTGTGTAAACCTACATGATTTGATGAAATTGTGCAAGATTTTTAATTAGTTTACAATGAAACAAGATTGACTATTCTATTACATAATTTTGTTCCATTTGAAGTGGCAAGAAACATGCAAAACATGTTCACTATGTGAATTTGGTAACGGTCCAAAAAAAACATGTTTTAAAAATGTCAAAATGATTATGTTCAAATTTTGATATTGCATCAATGATTTGTTGATGAATAGGTGCTCGATTTTCACCTTGCCCAATTAATACATAGTACATTAATGTGATATAAATTTTTTTTGAAATTTTAATTATGTTTTCATGTAAGTATTTACATCAATAATAATAATAATGAAAACATTATAAATTAACATGAAGGCATATGTTGACCAATGAGTCAAAAATTCATTGTGTTTAGCATTGACTTTGTGAATGAAGGAATTAAACACTTATTTCAATAAAATTATATAAAAATGAAACATGGATTGGAATAATGTGTTTTTGTCTTATGAAGGTGATAAAAAATTATATATCCGTAGTTCATAAAGATCCTAACTTGAATCATTTAGTGATTTTTAATTTATTCAAACTATGATATGCATCAATTTTTATTTTACTAATGCATTTAGAATTTTTAACTAGTTTTTTGAATTATGCGTCACATTGAGACAATGGTCTCAAACCTCCATTAATAAAAATTGGACAAACAAGGAGAAGGTCAATTTGTTTTCTTAAGGCATGGTTTTTATTTTCAACCTCAACATGGTATCATATTATTGTTGAATTCTTCATGTCCACCACATTATAGGAGACCTATTCATGACCAAAGAAAACAATGTGTATGTATTTTGAATGTACACGAATGAACATTGACATAATGTGTTCTTGAATATTGAAATTAAAGAACATGTGAATGATGAAATGGAAGAATTTGGTGTTGTTCAAAATATAATTTAACAATTGAAAAATGAAAAAATCAATTTTTTAAAAATGGGATAAAACATTTAAAAAGGAAAATTCAAAATATGAGTGTCATCTTTTTTTTTTTAACTACATAAAAAAAAAATTATTCAAAGCAATTATAAACCATACATGTGAAGATCAATTCTTTTATAAACTTGTGTGTTTTATGAAAATGTTTTTTTATGTTATGGAAAGAGCCTACATAGTTCATAACTAAAAATGAATAGCAAATCCACAAAAGTTATCCTCTTTCTCACCAATTAAGATAACAGGTTCATCAACATCTTTCTGTAATTTGTGAGAACCTTGTTCATCAGTTCCTCAACAAAGCAACCACACCAGAGCAAGTGTGCTGCAATCATGATCTACTAATTACAAACTTGCAAACTGCTGATATATATCAACGCAAGATTTGTTTTTTGTGTAGCAACAATTTCAACAACTACAAAGACACTACAATTATACATAAAAGTGCAAGACCCCTTAGCATGCATGTCATATGCTCCTAATTCTGGCAAGCCAAAAAAGAAAAAAATCCTGAGGAACACAAATAGAATGCTTGATAAAGCTTTTAAGAGTTCCGACTTTGTTTTACCCACAAGCCATCCAAGTGGGTCTCCTGCCATTTCAAACTTGGCTAAGGTTGTATGGGAATTAGCAAACCACCGAGGGGAAAAGTGTTAACTTGGATTTGATTTTCCTCACCTAAAATTTGGAGGGAAACCAAGGAGGTGGTGTATCATCAACAATTTTGAGGTGCTTTTCACTCTGAATCCTACAAAACTTCTGTATTTACATGATGGAAAGGAAGAAGTGGGTCACTGGTAGCGCACCAAGATGAGAGGACTCTGCCAGCATCTTGATTTAGCTTGAGGAGATTTGTTAAGAAACTCAGAGCACACACCCAAGTCGCTCAGTATGTTTCTCAGTTGCTGCACCCTTGATGGCCTACTGATGATTGCATCAATCCCCATCTCCAACCCCATTTGTATATACTCTTCCATGTTTGCCAACTCCCACCTGCTACAATGGTCACCGGCCTCTTGCTGTGTCAGCACGGATGTGATGAAATGAAAACTGAACTCAAGATCTTCAACTCTGTACCATAAGAAGCAATGCATGGGAGAAGAATATTGAACATGCATACTAGGTGGGAGGTTAATCTGAACAAGCCATCTTAATATACTGAGGCTTCAAGCTGGACTCACACCTATCATGGTTAGTAACTGCCACAATGAGGACTTGGGGAGTAAATCTTGAGCTTCCAAAATCTTTGTGCTCTGCCTGCCTTATTTCACACACAGCAGCATAATCATCTGCAGATGCAACAGCCAGGTCCATGAAGAGGACTGAAAAGCCAGCATCAGGCTTGTGTAAGGTCTGCTCAAACTGCCACAATGCCTCCTTTGAGCTGCATGCTTCTGTAACCTGCACATTTTCAGTCATGATGTGAGATCAAGAAAACCAGCAACACCAAGCATCAGCACTAAACTATCGAGGCACAGTGTGTGCATTTTGCAGCAATCTGCATCCAACAGCTTAGCTCAAGTCTATTAGAATTTAATAATTCATCAACTTAAGGTGGCACTGGACAGAATCTTTTTTAAGTAATACCTCTATTCCACAGCGCTCAAGCATTAAAGTGAGTGACTTTCTTCCACTGGCTTGAGGGTCAACCACCATAACTTTACTCCTGACTGAACCACTCAATGTCTGCTCTCCACTCTTTGACCCAGGTGAGACCTGTGCACCTTTCTCACTCTTACACCAATCTGTAAAAAAATCCAACTGAGCTTTGAGAAGCTATAAATCTCCTGACAAGTTAGAAGGCTATAGCCACCTTGCAAGCGTAACTTCAAATTTGTGTCCAAGATACTACCCACTCAGTTTTAGCTGGAAAAGACTCAGGCATGCTTCATCTCCAGACATGGCATCATTCAGCTGAGGCAGGAAGTGGTAAGGCTTATTTGTCCACAATACCTTGTGAACAAACCGAAGATCCATGGAGAGCTGTGGTCCCTGGGTCACAGAACATGTCAAGTCCATCAACTCCACCTTCAGAGGATGGAGATTGAGGTTGTTCTGGTGGCACTAAGTCCTCATCATCACTGTCCCTTGGACTCTCATTGCCACTGGAAAGCTGCTCCTCTGCATGACCAAAACTCTAACTTCAGCATAAAAACCACATCAGTACCTGAGAGAAATGTTGTTGGCTGGGAGCATTTTGGGAGCTACCTTCTTATGCCATTAAAGATGGCAAGTAAGCATGAGTTTCCAAAAAGCTTCCAGTGATCTGAAGTTGCACTGAAAAGCACTGTATCACTTTCTTCTATCATCAGCAAAGAAGCATAAGTAGGCAAGAATGATTCATTACAAAGCAGTGAAACATATTGTGCAGCTCAATCAAAGCAGTGTGCACCCTATTAGAATCAGCAGAGTTTGTGCAAACTTTTCAATGACATTGAGAAGGGATTTGAAGCAGTTTGAACTGCCAGAAGCAATCAAATTAGAAATGGAAAAATAAGCAAATCATCAAGCAAGCAAGAAGTGCCATACCACAAGTAAGAAGTGCTGTTACCTTCAGTGTCAATGTCTTGCACATCATCCAGAGGGGGGATATTGCAATCAAGGTGTAATCCAGGCATCATGAAAGGCATGATGACGCACATGGTGCCACCTGACATAACCCCTCCAGAATCTGTGCACATACTTGCAAGTAGGAGAACTTTAAGATCATGTCCCCACTTTGTCCTCATCTTCCATATCTCTCCTCCTGAAGACCCATGACCCTCTGAAGCAGCCTGGAGGAAATCCTCAAACTCCTCCTTGCACTCTCCACTTCTATTTTCAGAAAGCAAGTAAGACACAAAGCTTATGAGAATGAGATGCTTATAAGCTTGATCTTAAGAAATTTCTATGCAGAGCAATAGCTGCAAAAAGCTCATGAGCTTGAGAACAAGAAGCTTATGAGCTTGATCTAAGAAATTTCTATGCATAGAAAGCATGACCAATATAGCTGGACATAAGTTGCAAACCTATTTCCACAGGGAGGGGTTGTTGCAGGGCTTACTTTTGGTTATGAAAAGATGTCAACTCCCGGGTGAAGATTGTGGATGCAAATCGTGGCATCTGGACCAGATCAGACTCCAGCCACCCACTAAGATCAGCTGCTCGTCTGTGAAACCGTTCAGCAAAGAAGAAAACATCTTCAGACATAGCAATAAGAATACCACAAACCCCTAAGGTACAACAGCCATAACTCTTTGACGCTTCTTCGATGTCTCTGATTTGAAACTAAGAGCTGGCAGACTGCCTGTTGGCTGGGTACACTCTTCAGATCTTTTGAGACAAGGAAGTACAACCGAAGAAGAAGACGAGGAGATCTTAGGATGAGGCTCGTCGGTCTGTGTTGTCTGCGAAGAAGAGGGCATATCATTCTGCGCATTCTTGGTTTCCTTCGTTTGAGTTCACTAAACCTGTTGCGCAGACGAACCAATTTCAGCTTTGCTTTGATGCCACTACTCTCTTTTGCGCTTTCATAGAACAGCTCTAAGTAGTTCAGGGCTGCCTTGTGGGAACGCTATGACCTCTTGTGATTAGTGGCGCTACGTTCAAATGACTTACGCAACTTTTCGACGAGTGGGTTGATTTGTCAGTAAAGGAATATGGCCCCGAGAGGTCGGTAAGACGACACGACGAGCAGCGACGTGAAGGCGAAGAAGAGACAGTCCTGGTTCAGGTCACAGTTTACAGAAAACTCGGTCCACTATTGTACGACAAATCGATGTGTCGTTGTTCTTGCAAAGCGCAATAAGACGACGGTGAGAGACTCGTCTTTAATTCACGATTGTCTGCAGACAGACAGCGGAGCATTTTCTTCTACTTGTGCTTTATCTAATTTGTTTGCGAAAAGATGAATAAGCTGCATGATCCACTCCCGGCCACCAACCTCGCTGATGAAGAGCAGCTACGCCAAGAAGAAGGCGCAGCGCAGAAAAAATCGTCAAAACGTCAGGATAGGAGCAGCTGTTCTAACTATGTATTCCATGGATACTCACTTGTTCCATAAGACACAGCGCATGAGGGAGTCGACCGCAAACAAAGGCACCGGGAGGTCATCCGCGCGCACCAACGAAATATCGACGTCGACACCGCCGCCTTCTTTCACTAGAGGATGATACTCCTGTCCTCGAGCAGACGCCGGAACGGCAGCAGCAGGTATACGACGACGAGGGCCTGCGAGCTCCAGCACGAATTCCAACGCTTCTCGCTCACACGCCCTGATCTTCTTCTTCTGCGACGTCACTTCCTCTTCTAGATAAGAAGAAGCTCCTCCTCCGCTCAAATTAAGCAACTCATCCGACAAGCCATGAAGACAAAGCGGCGTCACACGAGTGGCACCGAAGTTCTGAGCTTCTTCAAGAACCATTCTCTAGTGCAGATATGCTCAGCAGATTTCCAATTTCAGTTATTCTGATAACTGACTGACTGATGATATTCCCGAGCTCTCGACTCACAAACTACCAAATCCTGATTCGATTGGATACTCTACACTTTCCACAGTAGTAGTAGTAGTCTTCTAAATTCCGTCAACCTTGCATCCACAATCTTTAGAGTCTAGTCAAATACGCTCTCTCTCTCCAGAACAGAGCGTGGCCCTAACTATCACTATCCGTTCAAACTTCTTCAAGCGCGAAAACAAACAAATCCCCTCAACCTTTGGGGGCTATTTATCTATGTACTTCTCTCTCAAGGACACGCAGTGGTGGTACACCAGCAGAGCTTTCGACGGATTGATCTTCAAGATGCATAGTTAGTCACACTCTGCACAAAGTTATGACTCGAATACACTCCCGTATACTGATCATTTTCTCTATTGTCGAATGTTGAAGGGAAGACTAAACAAAGAAACCCCGCAAAAAAAATAATACGCACACGCGCACGCGCACACAGAACAGCTGCTTGACCGATCCCGCCTCCTGCACAAACAAAAACAACACTCCCGTCTACATCAAACAGCCGCGACTTCAAACACCCAGCCACACTTCATTCCTTAACAGTCTTGAATCTCCTGTTACACTCTTCTTCCTCTGTCTGTCTGTCTGTCTGTCTGTCTGTCTCTCAAGACTCAAATCTTATGAGCTTCAAAACAACAATAACATAAAAAGAAACATGCAGTAGGAAGTCTGAAGCTTGCGTGCTTGATTATTTTTTCTTGATGAGTCCAAAGGGAAGGAAAACAAAAAAAACAATCACATCCATCAACCAACAACTGTTTGCACATTCAACTCACGCAGTCTTCTTAAACGTCAAACACAGCCAGGCACGTGAATCTGGTTTTTAAATTACAGAGAAACAGAGAAATACCAGGCCTTCCTCTGCGCGGCTTCTTGATCCTGACACATGCAGCCTCGGCATTGGCCTGTAGAGAGGAGAATTGAAGCGAACGAGAGAGAGAGAGAGAGAGAGAGAGAGGCGGGGGGGGGGGGCGGGGGGGAGGGGCAGAGAAAGGGGCTGAGAAAACACATTGCACACCGAAAGAAACAATGTTGGTGGTGGTGGTGGTGGAGGAGAGTTTTTTTTCTTTTCCAAAATTAACTTTTGCAAAATGGCAAAACTTTCTCCAAAAAAAACTTTTGCTACCAAAAATATCACTATATCTCATGGTTTTGGCTAAGACTAGCTGAGGTCAATTTGGCTATTAAATAAAGCTCACCCCCATCAAGCCATTGCCAAATAAAATATTTATTTTCTACAAAATGAGAAAGAAGCCAAGATATTAAAAAAAAGTTGTTTATGTAAGGAGAGGTTCTGGTACTCATGTGTTCTCCTGAGGTTCAGGAACACCCTCAAGCTCACTCCCTTGGGGTGCCCCTCCTTCAGGAAAACTCACTCATAAGAGAACCTCGCTTACAACAAAATTCCAAGCACACTCCCACTTTAGAAGTTGGATGTTTCACCATGTCTTGACTCATTAGGAGAGTAGAAAGATTTTGAAGAATACTATAATAAATTGGAGTTACATTCTCAAAATAAACATGAAAAATCAAAAGTTATGTGAGATGAAAGTATCAAGGCATGAGAATGAAACTGCCAAAACGATTCGTGATCATTTAAACAACAGGTTAAGAGATCAAATCGAGTCCAATTGAGAAGGCTTCATACAATGTTTCAAATCTCCTTTTAAGAGATACAAGATAGACTTTCATCATGTTGAATTTGTATATGCTTTGAAAAAGTTACGATTTTTTAGTTTTTTTGGGAGTGATTACTTGACAAAATCAAGACTTTTACATTTTCCTCATTTTAATGTAAGTGAAATGGAGAGTTACATCATATATTATAAGGAGAAGGGTGGTGATGGGATGGATGACATAAACATATAATAAAATTTTCAATCCATTGAGGAAGAGTATGGGATGAGGATAGGCATCAAGAAGGATGTTAAAAAATGTTGGTACTGACAAAGGGAGATTTTTAAAAAGTTTGGTTACAAATAAGTGACAAGGTGATGGTAGGTGCCAAGGTGAAGGTCCAAAAGGTTGGGAAGGACACCAATTGTTTAAGGAGGATGATGATGCATTGAGACGAGGTAATTTCAAACCTTCACCTAGGTGAAAAAGGTAAGTTTAAGATTTTAAAAATAAGGACATTATTTTATTTATTTATTTATTTATTTATTTTAGAAGGATGTCCAAAGGAAGTGTGTCCTTAAGGACATCAAAAGGGTGAAAAACATCCTTCTTAATTAGACTTAATCAAAGTAAAATTTTGAATGGCATACACATCATAGACAATCATGTGAAACCATGGACTAGATAATTGATGACAATTTGACTTTCAAAAGACTTGTATCAAATGCATTATACAAAGGAGCATTATAATGATTAAAATGAATGAAGCTATATATAGTTCAATTGTTATTTTTATTGTGATCAATTAAATGGGGATGCATGTTATCCCCATATTTATTTGTAATATATATATTTTTAATCATGGTCAATTGAATAAGGAAGTTTGTTTTCACCATACTTAAATTGATATTAACAAATGTACTAGGATATGTATTCAAAAACTCTAACAATGTTGCAACGGTATTTAGTTTGTAAGGTAAAAATCAATGGGTTTAGGTTTTTGTGATTTAGACTTGAGTTCACGCCTTTTATTTTTGAAACTATGAAACTAGTCTTTTTCAGATTTGGAATCAAAACTAAAACCATGAAAAAACATTCTGAAATATAAAATCAAAATCTTTAGATAGGAAAGTTGATTTTTTAAAAAAATTAACGTGTAGATTAAACTTTATGATTCAATATTTATTTTAATTCATTATTGAACTTCATACCTATAAAGACCTTTGTTTTAATTTGTTCAAAACATTTATCCATATAATCCCTCATATTGGGGAATGAATGGTGTGTACATGGATTTAGACTCAATTTTTGAACTGAGCTTAAATGTTTTTAATTTTGAAAAAATGTGCTAAAATTGAAACTAAAAGGTTTAGAAATTGAAACATACATTTATCACCACATCCACTTAAACAAAAGGTACCTTGCAAAAATTTGAATATGATTCCATAAATGAGCCACCTTACCATGCATTCACCCAAGAAAGGAAAATTTGATTTATATTTTCAAGAAAGTTTTCATTTTCTTCATTTTTGCATTGCTCTTCGTAAATTTCCACCATTGTTTTTTGCAATTTCATCATTAATTGCAAAGTTCATGTTTCAGAAACTTTGTTCAAAATTGGAAAATCTTTTGTTTTCCTAACAAGTTGTGAAGTGATAAAGTTGTTATCACTTTCATCTCCATTTGCAAAATCTGTTTTGTTTGGCTCAAGTCTTCACATACCCCAAGTTGCAAAAGCTCTACAAATAATGCAAAGAATGTAAATAGAAGAAGACCAATTGTGCTCAACCGAAAATATAGGAACAATTTCAAAAGATTAACAATTTCAATGCATTTTTAGGTTTCAACGCATGTTCCAATGTACATGAACTTTTCCATTTTCAACCCCATGTATCACCCAAACCTAGGGTTCTTGTTTACAATCTACCTAACTTTATAGATAATTTTAATATACCAACAACTTATAAGGGGACTCCCATTATATACCAACAAAGGTCAATTTCAACATGGGGCACTAGTTGTAGTTATATTTGGGAGGAGGTAGGAAAAGAAAATAAACAAATAGAAAATTGAAACAAAAATTGGACAATAGTAGTGGGGGCGTTCAAAAAAAAAGAAATATGATAGTAGTGGAATTTTTTCTTGGTTTTTTAGGTTTTTATTTTTTTTAAGTGAACTTTGAATAGTAAATAGACTAGTGTGTGGATAAAAGAAAAAGCGAATGAAGCCAGACTTTTCCAGGACTTCATAGACTAATGCATGGATAAGAAAGAATGACCAAAGCTAGATTCTTATGGGACCTACTACAAACAGACAAGAACAAATAAAAAGTAGAGGAGAAATAACTTAAAATCCTAGTGCTTGTTTGGGTTGTTTACTACTTGTCAGGTTCTATTTTTCAATAACCTCCATAAGTTTCAAAACATTAACAAAACTTTTTTGTAAGAATTTTTTTTCCTTGCTTAAATAAATTGATTAAGGTGCAGCCTTATTTGTGTTCAAAAAAAGAAAAAAACAAGGTTTAGGGTTTCAAAAACTTTTTATTAAAAAAAATTTTCTCCCCTTTTATATTCGGTCTCCAACATTTGTAGGCTATGGGACCCAAGCAACAAGGAAAAACAATTGAAAGTAATAACACTTGGTATTAAAAGGTCCTTTTAAAGTGAGTACATGTAATTCTTATGTAACATAAAATACAAACCTCATTGAGGCACCCAACTAACCACCAATCTTCAAACGTCATAGTGCATCGTCCAAGTTGATGAAGACATAACTAACTTTCCACCACAAAAAATAAAAACTTTTGTGTGGTGTTCTTTGTTTCAGATCTTGCAAAATTAATAACAAGGAATGAAGTTTGTAATATTTTGGTATTAGAGTGTTTAGGTCCTATTGAATCTAGTAGAATAATGATTATGACAATTAGGCATATAGTAAAATTAGGGTTTGACCTTGGCATAATGTCTTAGCAAAGGACGCGTTAAAAAGTTTCCTATCTTTTTCGTTTCGTTTTGTTTAATATTGTGTGATTAACTTTGTAGATTTAAGATTATTTTGTAGTAATAAACAATATTTTTAAAATGGGGCCCATGTTTATAGCAAACCTCTTATTTCATGGGCATCAAACATCCCATCTCCTCTAACTCATCATGTGTCATCAAGTTTCATAATTCCCATCGCCCATTTGCCTTATCATGCATCACCATAAACCTATCCTTCACTTCATCCCCATGCAAACCACAAACCACCCGCTAGTTACCCCTCCCATTTTAACAAATCATACACCATCTCCTAGTTCCCCCTACTAGCCCCAACCCTTTGTGTGAATTGTTAACAAATAGGAGATCTACTCAAGTGCAAACATAAATCTTTATTGAAAGGAAACTACAACATAATGCTCACAACACAAAACACAACATCAAGATTTCTCCAAGGTTCTTGTCACATGAAATACACAAACTTGTGTAATGAAGAAAAAAGAACCAAACCATCAACACCAAGGTATTTAACTAAAAGACCAAACCACAATTAACCAAACTAAAATAAGTAACAAAAGTAATTCAACCTTGTGAAAATAACCTAGTTACTTTCCTATTCTAGTAACTAATGAAACCTAACTAGTGAAGCTTGAATTCTCAACATGAATGTGGGGTCCCAACCTTACACTTTCCCAAAACCCTTTGATCATGCACAACTATGACACTTTACCCCTCCCATTTTATTTGTCCTATAATTGGCCATGATCATACCCCCAACCTACCCCAATCTTTTCAGCACATTCTCAACTTTCGCCTAAAATCTAAATATTACAAACCAAACCAAGGTTTCAAACTTTCTTTTGATTCTTTCAAGTTAACATTTCAATGCATGCCACATTTATCAACAAGTGGCGTTTCTAGGATGGTTTTTGAACACCTATGGGACTGTTTTCACCTAGAAGATTTAGGAAGTGGATTCCATAAGTTGTTTCAACTTTGTTTTCATATTGCATAAGGTCACATTCCAACCCAAATTGCATATGCCCTTGAAGCGGCCTATCTCTTAACCATGACCAAACCTTCAGGTGAAGTTTTCCCCATTGTAATGGGGGAAACATTATACTGATTCACAAGCTACATTTTATGCCTTCACTTCTATGACGCCTTTGTAACACATTTCTTCCCACACCAATTTGGCATTACAACTAAGAGCGGTTGTGAAATAATAATCCATGACATCAAGTGCACCTTGGACCTTCACCCCAATTAGGTTGTTTTTCAATTGAACATAGCAAATGCCTTCAATTCAATGTCAAAAAGGGTCATATTTCAAGAACTTCGTACAACAAGTGGGGACATTATATAATTCATCACCTTTGTTTATGCATTTTATGCATTTAAATCTCCCTTGTTTTATAGTCATTGCAATCATGAAAGCGATGTCACAATGATCCCATCTACCATGGGAACCCGTTAAATGCTCTTGGGGGGGGGGGGGGGATTTTTTTTTTTAACCAGTTTTAGGGCGTTGGTTTTGAAATTAAAATTTTTTTTTTTTTTTTTTTTTTATTCCAATAAAAATAACATTCAATATAGTCTTCCCT